>ERZ808044.905-NODE-905-length-22171-cov-4.770073_pt1 | contig 22171 bp, 17 predicted proteins | sample MGYA00380195_ERZ808044 | MGnify/ENA primary metagenome ERZ808044 (study PRJEB31490, sample SAMN06133423) | mouse gut metagenome | isolation source: Z7_2 | host: mice | place: China: Chengdu | collected 2015-05 ...
GCTAGAAGGGCGGTTACTTCTTTTAAACACAACTATGCAGCATTCAAACGTTTCGCCGCTGACAAAATTCCAGCGGCCCGGCGATTGGAGGCCAACCGACTGGCGCAGTGCCCTTTGTATTTTCACTATCCCCCCCCCGCCATACAGATGCCTCGCAAAACCTGATTGACACCATCCTTCTGTTGTAGCAGAACAAGGGCGGCTGATCTGTATAGATCAGCTGCACCTGTTTTTAGCAGTCGGTTCAAACCTCTCCAGAGAGTTCTGCAAAAGGGTTAATCGTAAAAATTTGAGGTCCTTGAGTTTTTTCTTCTCAAGGACCTCTCAGGCCGCTTAACTACAGGCGTTTTGCCGATATAGTTCTTTTGACCTATTGGCTTGGAATGGGAGGTTAAAATCGATATCTATTGTTCCTGCGCAAACGGAAAGAGACTGTCCATCAACTGTAATATTGTTTCTTCATCCATTTCATCTTCTCTCTCATCCTCCTCGTAGTTGCAAAAACCACCCACCAAAAGCCAGCGATTATTTTGACGCAAATAAAGTTGTCCGATACCCCACCCAATTCCGGTACCATGCAGCCGGAAGCACTTGGGGCACATACACGCGCCAGTTCCATTATGCTTCATAGCGCCATCAATCATATACTTTTGATTTTGGAAAGTTATCTTGCAAATATCGCAGACGTCGGGAGCGGATATATAGTATTTCTTTTCCCTTTGACCGCGCTGTATATCGGCAATTGAATCCAACTCTCGCTCACACACAGCTTGAGATTTAAAGTCTGAGACCGAAAAACCTCTCTCATTCCCCATTAACTGCGCCATTAAATCCGGTTGGGTCAAATTAAGCCCCAATCCAATAACCGTACAGTCAACGAGATCAGAAGCATCCGCCCTTTCCACATTGCGTACCAAACACAGCAATGTCGCATGTTTATTTCCTGTCAAATGAGAATGGTGTGATGAAGAAGAATTACAATACCATGCATCAAATTCCCCTGTAAACCTTATGCGATTTACCGTGCCCCTTACACTGCGTGTCTGACCAATTCCTTTTGTACATTTATTTAGCCTTTTAAAATAAAATCTTCCATCCACCAGCAGTAATTCACCAGGCATGACTCGATCTCGCATATATAAAGAATCTCTAATATACCGAACCGGCATATGGCCGATTATAATGTTAAGCAATTCTTCAATATACCCTTTTAAGTATAGCCCATCAAAAAAATTCAGCCAGTAAGCGTCGTTTTTTGTCAGTTTATCTGAACATATCGTTCCGTTCTCCGTAATAAGTCCTTTTGCAATCAAGTCGCTCTTAAACCTGCTGTTGAAAGATATTTTGCGATCATTAATGAAGCCAAAAATATAGCTCAGATTGAAATAGTCCCACCGTCCACAATATCTCCTTACCGTATCCAGGGCCAGCTCCGCTTCAACATTTTGGTTTTCAATACAGGCATACCATTGATCTCTGGCTTTCCTTATGATCTGAGCTGTCAGGTTCCGGGAGTTCTCATGATAGGAATGGGCCTCCCCGTGATGATTTAAGCATAACACAGCAAGGTTATCCGGAGCATGTGAATGTGATTGTTCCCATCTCTCAAGATGATGTATCACGACAGGCAAATCAGACTGACGGCAAATACAGCATGTAAAGGCCGATTTGAGCAGTACTTCTTCTGCTATTTTTTGAGGGATAGGGGGGCGTGTTGAATGCAGCAATCGCTCCGCTACTTCCTTAGATAACCCCAAAGAAAGCAACGTCTCCATAGTCTGTTTTTTTAATTGTTGTATTGTGTATTTTTTTAATATTTTTTCTGCAGATACGCTGTCTATTCCATACGCCATTAAATCGACCTTTGTCTGCGCCATCCCAGCTTCTCCTTTTATTTATTAGATACCTACTGCTTGTAGGGATATTATACCAGACAATCCGCTGTATGAGTAGACTTAATTCGGCAGTAATTTGGGATATTCCAGATCATTCATCTGAATTTGCAGATTGCCATCTACTTGGATGAGAACCCTCTTGATCAGCTCTCTTACTCGATATTCTCCCCCATGCGCCATGCCCAGTTTTCCGCAGATAGCATCTTTGATCCGTGCTTTTGGAACAGAAGGCGAGTTCTTGTAAAGTTACTTGCCATGCTCCATCCGGCTGGTACACCGCCAAATGATCCCGACGGATAGCCGGGTAATGTGACGGTAGCTGTGCCCGCATTCCGCACAAACAAAAGGCCGCCCAGTAGGCTCTGCGAGCTGTACCAGGTAGCCATTCTTCCGATTAGTGTTCTCATCCTGTGTCCAGCGTTCCTTTCCTTTGGCAGATGGGATACCCTGCTCAAAAAGAAAATTAGCGATTCCGCCCTGGCTCATGCCGGAGAAGTATCGCTGATAAATTATTCTCATGATATTTGCTTTTTCCTGATCGATGGCCACATAGCCATTTGGCGCGAGATAATATCCGTATGTGACCGCCTATGGCGAAGATGCTCCTCTCTGAATTTTTAATGTTACTTATATGGAAGTTTTCTCTAAGGTATCATGGAGAAGTCAAGGATATGTGGATTATAAACTGGCCAAAGGGCAACGGAACCTGCTATAATCCTCTAATTTTAGAGTTTCTGTAAAAACAATTGTCTCGAAATAGAAAGAAACCTGCTTTTGACCTAAGTCAAAAACAGGTTTCTTTGCTGGCGCAGCGGGAGGGATTCGAACCCTCGTGGGATTGCTCCCAAACTGATTTCGAGTCATTTTTCGCTTATGATTTTTAGCGGAAATTATGCGAAGATGTAAGTACACAACGGAAGCCAAAATCCTGCGATATACTGCGGATTTCGTCTTCCGTTTTTCGCTTTTATTTGAACCCACGGGATTTTCCGAGTTCTTCCCATTTTTACCCCAAATTATGACCGGAGGATAGAACAAGGATAGAACTGCACGCCAGACAGAGGGTATTCACCCCCATATCATTGGCCAAAACCATAAATCTCTGTTTTGATTGAACGACTTGATTTTATTTGAACTCATGTCAAAAACCAATATTTCACAAGCCAGTGAAGCGGCTCACCTACCAATGACAGATAGACAAGAAAGTGAGTGCTGCACATGGATTTGACTAAGTATTACCCCGACATCATTGCCAAGTATCCCGCCTATGTAACCCAACGGGAACTATGCGAGATCTGCCGCATCTGTCCCAAGACTGCCTACAATTTGGAGCAACACGGTGAGATCCCCTACACCATTGAGCAAAACCACCTGATTCGTAGCCACAAGATCAAGTTGACGGATATTCTTGCCTATCTCTATCGGCGTGAGTGCCGACAGGAAGCAGACAGCCCGTATATCTGCGCTATGCGAACCTTCTATGAAAAGCATCTCTCTCCCTACTCGGACCTGCTTTCCGTGAAGGATATTCAGCAGGTTACAGGCTTTTCGTCCTCGGCAATCGTGCGGTGGATCGGCACAGGGATTCTGAAGGCTTTCCAGCCTGGGAAACAGTACATCGTCCCAAAGGATTATATGCTGGAGTTTCTGATAAGCCCATATTACCGCAGTATCCGTCGAAAGCCCCCTGCCCAAAAGGAATTGATGGATACATTTGAGTGTTTGTGGCAGAAAAAAGGAGGCGAGTGATGTGGCACAGGCATCCAAGTATCGCTATTTGCTGAAGCAGTACCCAGAAACCGTCCAAAAAGAGCAATTCCGCATCATCTGCCATATCAGCAAACGAACAGCTCGTTATCTGCTGCAATCCGGTCTGGTTCCCTGCGTACAGAGCGGGAAAAAGACCCGGAATTATACCATCAAGATGAAAGACATTGTTCGCTACCTTGAGCGCAGGGAAATCCATCCCGAAAAATATAGACTTCCCCCTGGCTCATATAGCGGGACATACGCAGTCAAGCCCCTGCTTCCCGAATCTGTGACAACGGAGGAACTGCGAAAATATTACATAGAGAGTTTCCGGGACATTCCCGACATATTTTCCACGAGAGAGGCCGCGGGATTAACAGGCGCCACGGCATCTACGGTCGCAAAATGGATCAGAACAAAAAAGCTAAAAGCTCTTTCCAACGGTCCGGCATTTATCATCCCGAAGGTCAATCTGATCGAATTTATGGCCAGTGACGTATATTTGAACAGGCGGTTGAAATCGAAAAAATTCCTCGAAAATATAGGAGGTTTTCTATCATGGAAAGCGGGAAAATAATTGTTGTAGCCAACCAGAAAGGTGGGGTAGCCAAGACCAGCACGGTCCGAAATCTGTCCTACGCGCTGGCCGAAATGGGCAAGAAGGTCTTGGTAGTTGACTTTGACCCCCAGTATAACCTCACCACCAGTTTCGGTGTCCTGCCGACCCAGGCGCCCTACAATACCGGGACTCTTATCACCAATCTGCTTCTGGACGAATCTCTGCCGGATACCAACGAGTTCATCCAGAAAATCGGCTCTGTGGACTTGATCCCTTCCAGCCGATCTCTCACCGTTGCGGAGGCAAATCTGCTGATGACGCCGGACAGCAATGACTACTTGGCCGCTCTGCTGAATCCTCTGCGTCTGTCCTACGATTACATTATCGTGGACACCAACCCCTCTCTCGGCTCGTTGACCATCAACGCTTTAACGGCTGCCGACGAGGCAATCATCCCGATTGACCCGGAACTGTTCGCTCTGACCGGTTTGCAGGCGTTGTTGGACACCATCAAGAAAATCAAGCGGAAATTAAATCCCAGCATTGAGATCGGCGGTATCCTGTTCACCAAATGCAACAAGCGGACGAACCTGTATCGCCGTACATACGGTCAGGTCACAAAGGCGTTCCAATCGCTCCCCATCTTCAACTGTCAGATTCCCTACACGGTCAAGGTGGGGGACGCAAACAGCTACGGAATGAGCGTCATGGAACTGGAGCAGGCAAATCCCGCCTCTCTTGCCTATCTGGAACTTGCAGAGGAGGTGCTGGCAAATGCCTAAAATCAATCCGCGCATCAAGTCCATTGACGATCTTTTGGGCCTGGATGCTCCAGCGGAAGAAACTGTTGAACCTACCCCTTCCATATCCTTGCCGAACAAGAACACCATCATCACCCTTCCCCCGCAGGCCATTCGTGCTTTCCGAGGCCATCCGTTCCGGCTGTATGAGGGCGACCGGCTCAATGATCTGGTAGAAAGCATTTCAGAACATGGGGTTCTGAATCCCGCCATCATCCGCAAAATTGAACGGGATGAAGATGGCTTTGAGTATGAAATGCTGGCCGGTCATAACCGGCAGAACGCCGCAGCCATTGCGAACCGTGAGCTTCCCTGTATCGTCAAGGAAAATCTCTCCGATGAGGATGCTTGGATTTATGTGATCGAAACCAATGTCCTGCAACGCTCCTTCTCCGAAATGCTGCCCTCTGAAAAAGCGGCGGTGCTGGCTCTGCGCTATTCCAAGATGATCTGTCAGGGGCGCCGGAACGATATTGTCGAGGAGTTGAAACGGCTTGGAAACCCTGATGAAATCAGGGAAAACGGGACTTGTGGCAACGAGTGCCACAAGTCGAAAAGCCGTGATGTTGTGGGCGCAGAATATGACCTAAAAGGCCGTGCTGTTGCAAACTACCTCCGCATCAATGAGTTGATTACTCCGCTGAAAAGGCGAATTGATGATGCCGAGTTCCCGATTGTGGTGGCTGTGCAGCTCTCCTATATGGCCGAACAGGAACAGCAGATGGTTGATGATGTGCTTTCGGGAAATGAGTACAAGGTCAATGAGGGAAAGGTTGTCCTGCTGCGGGAATATACCGGAAAGCTGACCCCGGAGCGTACCGAACAGATTTTGTCCGGCGAGTTTAATCGCAAGCCCAAAAAGGCCACGGCTGCGGCGTTCAAGGTCAAACCGGCGATTTACAAGAAATACTTTGCTAACAGCATCAGCCAGAAAGAGTTCGACAGCATTGTGGACGAGGCGCTTGCCCTCTACTTTGCCCAGAAAGGACAGGAGATTGAGCAAGAGGCTGGATAATCGGCCATAATCACCAACACAGGAAGGAGGTCAGATACCGTTGAGAAATGATGAACGCCTGCGGACGATCTATGAAGTCATGGCTCCCTATATCATCCGAAATGAACACAACTGGCGGGATTATCTGGCATTCGCATCGCAGTTCCATAAGCACAGTTTTGACAACATACTTCTCGTGTACGCACAGGACGAGGATGTTTCGATTCTGGCGACGCGCAAGCAATGGGAATCCATCGGCAGAAATTTGATTCCCCGTGCAAAAGGCGTTGCGGTATGTGTCTACCAGAATGCCAAACTCACTCTTGACTATCTCTTTGATGTAGGCCAGACTACGGGTAAAGAGATTCATCCCACGGACTGGCAGCTTTCCAATGAAATGAAAAAGGCCCTGACAGAGCGCCTGTCGTATGCACACGGCTTTCCCCGGCAGGGATTTTCCCATGTGTTGTATGCGATGGCAAGTGAATCTGTCGCAGATAACTACCATCACTTATTGCAGGAACTCAAGCAGGAAACCAAAGGCCATTTGTTCACCGAGATCCCGACCGGCGGGTTTGAAGCCCAATACATCCAGCTTTTGACCGACAGTATTTCTTATTTCATCGGCAAAAAGTGTCATTTGTCGGACGAAGAAATCCAGTTGAGTGATGGCATGGCGACGGTCAGCCATTTTAATACACTCCCGCTGGTTGCACATCTGGGTACGGCAGTAACCGCCCTTTCCAAAGGTATCCTGTTAGAAGTGGAACGAAACATCAAGATTATCAATCGTGAAAGGATGGCACAGCATGAGCAAACCGAATATCAATCTGAAATACAGAGAGCAGGACGGGATGATGCTTCCCGATCTGCAAATCTCCAACAGCAGCGAAGCAGATCAGCCTCTGGGCAGGTACGGCCGGATGGCCCTGGAATACCTCAGAGAGAATCACCCGGAGCGATATACGATTTTGAAAATGGATGGCAGTCTGATGGAGATCATGCACCGGGTACAGGACGAGGCGACCGAGAAGATCGAAGCCCTGACACAGCAAATGCTCCAGCAGGATCCGCTTCCGCAGACCGAGGACATTATGGAGCGGACGCGCCACCTGAACAGTCTGAAACTGATGGCGGAGGAAACCGTACTACAGAGCGTAGTCCTGATTCCCCGTTGACCAAAGAACAATCGCATACCGTGGCGCCGGAAAACGCCGCTCACGAAGGAGAGCCGCCCGCACAGGACGGCTCTCCTTCTGCTTTCCAGAAGCCTGAACATCATTTTTCCGATGAAGAAGTCCGCTGCCACTATGAGCATATCCTGACCAGCACCGACCTCTATCCCGCTGAACTCCATCAGGCGGTGCGGACAGTGCTGGCAGATGGTGTAACAGACTTCAACTGGACGGAAAAAGGACGGGAGATCTGCGGCCTGTTCACGGCCTATGGCGACCGGGAGTTTCAGGACGAGGTGCTGTACCGTACAAAACTCCGTGGAGAGGACGGCATTTCCTTTTATTTTGACGATGGCTACACCTACTTCCCCTGGCCCAGCCTTGCTAATCTGCTGGACGCCCTGATCGAAACAGGTGCTTACCCGAATATAGCTGTGAAGGAAGAACCTGACCCCATCGGGGATTATAACATTCCTGATGAAGTGGAAGAAATGGGCGGCGCCCACCAGCGTGAGATTGGACAGGCCGACTATGATTATGTGCTGGGCGCCGTTGCCTATGAAGCGGGAGAAACCGATCAGGAGCCGGTCCCGCCTCAGACGCCGCCTGTGAGAGCAGCCGAAACCTCCCATGAAGATCACCCGCCAACCCAGCAGCTTCCCTCCGGCGAGGTGCCCGATGCTGTCACGGACAATACACAGCTCCCTGTTCAGATACCACAGCCGATTCCACCACGGTCCGTTCCAACGCCGCCCCAAGGCAACACGACCGCCCACAAGAATTTCCGGCGTTTTCAAAAGCTGTTCCCGGAAATCGTGTCCGGCCAGTATGAATCCCTGCGTTTGGAGGCCGGGGATGCCTATGATCCCCTGGTGATCCACCACAAATATGGCGATCATTACTGCATGGAACATTACTATATGCAGAATGGCGACCGGATGTATGACCCCTATATGGACTTCCAGATTGACACGGAAGCCAGAACCCTGCGGGCGTTCAGCTATGAAAACAGCGGCATCGGCGTGTATCAGGAGGCTGACCCCACAGACCCGGCACAGGAAAAGCGAATCACTGAGTTCGGCCAATTCTTTGCCACCTGGCTGAACAACATCGCCAGTCAGGGCTATGAGCCGATCCGCGCCACGATGCTGGTCAATGATGAGGAAGTGGATGTGGAGCTGCGGCCTGCTCCCGAAGCGGCCCCTGCCGCAGAGGATGAGGAACCGGAACAGCTTACTTTGCTGCCTCCGGCTGAAAAAAGCCGGGAGGATATGCTGGTTGAGCGCGTCATGCAAAAGGGTCCGCTTACCGAGGGGAAAAAAGAGCAGATTTACCATTTTGCCCTGACTCACCCTACAGGTTCGGCCTTTGCCACCTTCCTGAAACAGCTATATGGATATGAGGGCTTCTCCAGTGAGGAACTGGGGGTGGAATACACTCTATTCAATGGTGATGGTATCACAATCGAGTGGGAAGATACACAACAGGAAACCAAGCTGTCCTGGCCGCAGGCGGCCGGTATTGTTCAACGCCTAGTGGACGAGGGACGCTATCTGGATGCCCCTGCCGTCAGTGAGCCGGAGCCGCAGGATGAGGTACAGCCGTTCAGCGCTGAATACCGCCTGCTGGACCGTCTGCGGGCTGACTGCGAGTATTTTCTGGGGGCGGGACAGCGGGCGGAAAAGCACTTATGGGCGGGCAGCGTGGAGGCGCAGATCGCCAAAATGCGGGAACTGTACGCCCAACTACCGGAAAAACCGAATTGGATTACCCTGGAAGTCATCAACTCCTACGCCCGCCGCATGGCAGCCCTGGAGTCTGTGGCGGAACCTCCCGCAGAGAAGCCGGAGGACACCCGGATACTGGATGAGGTGCTGGACGCCCACAACGGCCAGATTGATATGCTCATGCAGGCAGTCCGTGGGGAATTGACGGTAGGCACTATCCGATACAGTATTTTCGAGGAACGTCCCCACATCAGCATGATTGAAGTGCTGGAGGATTACCGCCGTCAGGGAATCGCCACCAAGATGCTCCGATATCTGCAAGGGCAGTATCCCAATCAAGAAATTGAATGGGGCTATCTGACGGAGGACGGTTCCGCCCTCTACCGGGCGGTGGTAGACGAACAGCCCAACCCGGAATATCAAAAGGCCAAGACTGATCTGGAGGACATTACCCGCCTGTACGACGGCTATGTGCAGCGGATGGATAACGGCGGCATCCTATCTCAAGCGGAAGCCGCTGATATGGATGATTTAGAGGACATTCAATACCGGCTGGAAAAGGAACTGGACGAGCTTCGGCCTGTGCGGGCCTTTGTCCGCATGGAGGATGGAACGCCCGTACATCCGGAAGAAAGGACGGCCCCGGAACCGCCTGCCAAGCCTCAGCCGGAATCGCCCACCTCCCGCAACTTCCGCTTTTCTGCGGACTATGACCTCTATCCCGGAGGCGCCAAGACCAAGTATAAAAACAACATCCTGGCGATCAAGACCTTGAAGCAGATCGAGGCGGAGCAGCGGACAGCCACCCCCGAGGAACAGATCACCCTTGCCCGCTATGTGGGCTGGGGCGGCCTTGCCAACGCTTTTTCCGATAAAGCAGCCGGATGGGAAAACGAATATCAGGAGTTAAAGGCCCTGCTGACCGATGATGAATATAAGGCTGCCATGCGCTCCACCATCACCGCCTATTACACCGAGCCGGAGCTGATCCGCTATATGTACTGTGCTTTGGAGCGGTTCGGCTTTGAGGGCGGCCCCGACCGCAGGATTCTTGACCCCGGCATGGGAACCGGCAATTTCTATTCCGTGCTGCCGGAGCAGTATCAGGGAACCAAGCTGTACGGCGTGGAGCTGGATTCCATCACCGGGCGTATCGCAAAGCAGCTCTATCCAGAGGCGAATATTTCCGTTATGGGCTACGAGGCTGCCAAGTTTGAGGACAACAGCTTCGATGTGATCCTGGGCAACATCCCCTTCAACAGCGTCAAAATCTACGACCGCCGATATAAGGAACTGAACCCCTATATCCACGACTACTTTTTCATCAAGTCCCTGGACCTTGCCAAACCGGGCGGCATCATCGCCTTTATCACCAGCAAGGGCATCCTGGACCGAAAGGACGAGAGCCTGCGGGAATATATCGCACGTCGGGCAGAGTTCATCGGCGCCGTCCGCCTGCCCAATACGGCGTTCAAAGCGCTGGCAGGAACCGAAGTGACTGCGGATATTGTCTTTTTGAAAAAGCGGGCAGTCCTCACGCAGCTTGACCGGGCAAACACCCCATCGTGGATACAGACAGACATGGAACGGGGCAAATGGATTTCCTACAACCGCTACTTTATGGACCACCCGGAAATGCTCATGGGCAAGATGGAGAGCAGCCAGAATATGTACGGCAGCGAGGATGGCACGGCCTGTATTACGCCGGAGGGTTTCGACCTGTATAAACACCTCTCCGACACGGTGGAAAGCCTATACGCCCGTTTCAGCGCGGAGCCGGATGTGGAGCCGCTGGAGGAAGCGGAGGAAGAACAGCCGACCGATTATGAGGACGCCCCCGAAGGGACCCGAAATTTTACCTTTGTGGTGAAGGACGGCGAAATCTATTACTGCGAGAAGAACAAGCTGATCCCACAGCCCTACACCGGCATGAAGGCAGCCCGCATCAAGGGCCTGTGCGAAATCCGTACCGCGCTTCTGGAGGTCATCAACATCCAGTCCCATGAGTATGACCCTCTGGACCTCCGCAAATCGCAGGATAAACTCAATCAGGTCTATGACCGCTTTACCGCCAAGTATGGGGCCATCAACAGCAAGGGCAATATCCTCGCCTTTTCCGATGACGACCAATTCCCCCTGCTCCGCTCCATCGAGGATGAGCGCAAGGATAAGAGCGGCTGGGATAAATCGGCCATCTTCCACAAGCCAACCATCCGGCCGTTCCGGGAGGTCAACCACGCTGATACCGCCGAGGACGCCCTGCAAATCAGCCTGAACCGCAAACTGCGTGTGGATCTGCCCTATATGTCCTTTCTGACCGGGAAGGAGCCGTACGAACTGGTGGAGGAGCTGGGCGGCCGCATCTATCTCAACCCACAAAAATACTACGGCAATCCGAATGAGGGCTGGGAACTGGCCGAGGAATACCTGAGCGGCCATGTGCGGGATAAGCTGCTCTACGCAAGGCAGAGGGCGGCGGAGGAGCCGGAGCTGTTCGCCCGGAATGTGGAGGCGCTGGAGGCGGTGCAACCAACGCCCCTGGCCCCCGCCGATATTGAGGTGAACCTGGGCGCCGTCTGGGTGCCGGTTGAGTATTACCGCCAATTCATGTATGAAACCTTCCAGACCAGCGGCTATGCCAAGGTAATTGATGGAGGGGACAACCGGCACCGCATTGATATTGAGTATTTCCCCTATACCACCACCTGGCGGATCAGCAACAAAAGCGCGGAGCCGGATTCCATCACGGTCAATCAGACCCTCGGCACCCAGCGCAGAAATGCCTATGAGATACTGGAGGACTGCCTAAATATGCAGTCCACGACCGTCCGGGACCGGCAGGAATATATCAATGACATGGGCGATAAAGCGGTCCGTTATGTCATCAACCCAAAGGAAACCATGATCGCCCGCGCCAAACAGCAGCAGATTCAGGAAGCCTTTGCGTCCTGGGTATGGAGGGACCCGGAACGGCGGGACGCCCTGCTTAAGCTGTATAACGATACCTTTAACACCGTCCGGCCCCGTGAATACGATGGGAGCCGCCTAGTAATACCCGGCATGAACTCCGAGATGAAGCTGCGGAAACACCAGCTTGACTTTGTTGCCCGTGTCATTTACACCGGCACAGGACTTGCGGCTCATGAGGTGGGCGCCGGCAAGACCGCCGCCCTGATTGCTGCGGGGATGTACCTGAAGAACCTGGGGGCGATCCACAAGGCGGTGTATGTGGTCCCTAATCCCCTTGTGGGTCAGTGGGCGACCGAGTTTTACCGCTTCTTCCCCAACGCCAATCTGCTGGTGTCCACAGTGGAGGACTTCACTCCAAAAAACCGGAACCGCTATGTTTCCAAAATCGCCACCGGGGAATATGACGCGGTGATTTTGGCGCACAGCCAGTTTGAGAAAATCCCGATCTCCAGAGAGCGGCAAATCATGTTGTTGGAGCAGCAGATCAATGAGATTGAGGCAGCAATCAGCGAAATGAAGTATGAAAAGGGTGAAAACTGGAGTATCAAACAGATGGCGATTTTCCGGGGCAACCTGGAAGCCAAACTGGAAAAACTGTCGGCCGAGGAAAAGAAGGATGACCTTCTGACCTTTGAACAGCTCGGCGTGGATATGATGTTTGTGGACGAGGCTCATTTTTATAAGAACTGCTTCGTATTCACAAAGCTGCGGAATGTGGCAGGCGTCACCACCACCTCCAGCCAGCGGGCCTTTGATATGCTGCTGAAATGCCAGTATTTGCAGGAGGTCAACAACGGACGCGGCGTGGTGTTTGCCACGGGGACGATGATAAGCAATTCCATCTCCGAGCTGTTTGTCATGCAGCGGTATTTACAGCCGCAGGAGCTGGAGCGGTTCGGCTGGTCCTATTTCGACACCTGGATCTCCCATTTTGCCAAGCGGACTTCCGTGCTTGAGCTGCGGCCGGAGGGCGGCGGCTACCGGATGCGGGACCGCTTTGTGCGGTTCTACAATTTGCCGGAGCTGATGGCTGTTCTAAAAGAGGTCGCGGATATCAAGACATCGGATATGCTTGATATTCCCGGCCTGCCAGCCGTTCAGGGCGGAAAGCCGCAGATCATTCCCACAGAGGCTACTCCTGTGCAAAGGGCGATCATGGCGGAGTTTATCCTGCGGGCGGATGCAATCCGGGCGGGCAGGGTCAGACCGGAAGAAGATAATATGCTGAAGCTGACCAGCGAGGCCCGCCTGATGGCGATTGACCCCCGTATGATCGTCCCCACGGCGGACGGCACGGGAAGCAAGCTGAATATCTGCATTGACGAGGTGTATCAGGTTTGGGCGGACACCGCCGCTGCTTCCTCCACCCAGCTCATTTTTTGTGATGTGGGCACGCCCAAGGCAGAGCGCTTCAATGTGTACGATGAATTTAAGCGGGTGCTAATCGAAAAGGGCGTGCCGGAATCCCAGATCGCCTTTATCCACGACGCCGCGACCGAGGCCCAGAGGCAGGCGTTGTTTGAGCGCACCTGTGAGGGTAAGGTGCGCATCCTGCTGGGCAGCACCAATAAGCTGGGAACCGGCGTGAATGTGCAGGACAAGGTAATCGCCATCAATCATCTGGATTGCCCCTGGCGGCCCTCCGATATTACCCAGCGGGATGGGCGCGGGGTCCGGCAGGGCAACGAGAACCCGGAGGTTATGATAAAGCAGTTTGTGACAAAGGGAACCTTTGACGCCTATCTATGGCAGATTCAGGAACAAAAGCTGCGGTATATCAAGCAGATCCTCACGGGTAGGAGCATCGCCCGGTCCTGTGAGGATGTAGATGAAACCGTGCTTTCCGCCGCGCAGTTCAAGGCGACCGCCACAGATAACCCCATGCTGGCTCAAAAGATGGAATTGGAAAACCGGGTGACGGAGCTGAAGATCCTGCGGGGCGCATGGAGCAACGAGCAGCTTTCTTTGGAGCGGAAGGTGCACACAATCTACCCCAGCCACATCCGGCAGTATCAGCGGCAAATTGAGCAGATCAGTCAGGATATAGCCCTGCTGGAACAGACTAAGGGCGAGGAGTTCTCTATTGTCTTGGATGGGAAACCGTACACAGAACGCCCGGCGGCAGGCAATGAGTTTGCCCTACTTTACCGTATGATCAATGAAAGCCGCGCAAAGGATGAATTTGAGTTTGAAATTGGTTTTTACCGTGGATTCAGGCTCTGCCTCAACCTTCATCCGCTTTCTCAGGGGATGGCCCTGCGGGGAGCTTCCCGGTACAGTACGGACATTGGTTCCTCCGGGCAGGGGGCGATCACCCGTATTGAGAACCTTGCAGAGCGTATCCCCTCTTATCTGACCGAAGCGCAGCGGGATCTGGAGGAAACGCAAAAGCAGTTGGAGGCTGCCCGTCAGCAGATGGGACAGCCTTTTATTTATGAGGAAGAACTGTCCGAAAAGGCCGCTGCCCTGACGGAGATTAACACAAAGCTGGAATTTGAGTCTTTGCAGGGGCAGGAAAGTGAGGTGATTTTAGATGAGAATGGAGAACGATCTGATCGCAAGGAAGATCAATCTGCTGACTGTGTTCTTCCCGGCACTGGCGCCGAGTTATAAGGAAATTATTTTGAACTCATTTGACCAGTATTCGCTGTTGAAAGCGTATGTGCGCCGAATCATGGACAGCTACCCTGGCATACAGGCGGAAGATCACGAAAAACTGGAAAAGGCCCTTTCGCAATCTCTGCGGGATTCGGAAGTGGACTGTATCCATAAATACCTGTCCGCCCAATTCAGTGATGGAGCCATTGACGCGCTGGTAAGGGAAATGGAGGGTCGGCATGATGCATGAAAAGCATTCCTCCGTCTGCTATATCTTCCGGGAGGGCGCCTTCTCCCCGGTGAAAGAGGGCAAACTGTTCCGCAACGATTTCGGCCTGGACCTCTTTCAGTACAAGGGCACCATCTACGAGGGCAGGACGGGCCTGCATATGTGCCCCTTGCAGGAAGCGGAACATCTGGACCTGTTCATCAAGTCGCATGGCGGGATAGAACAAGTGCGGCAAGTGATTGAAAGCAGTTTAGCGCGCACCGGACTTTCCCCCCGTTATGCGCGGCCCGATGAAAAGAAAAAGGACATCTTCCCGCCAAAGGAAAAGGATGAAAACCGGGTGGTTGCCAAGGATTTAATGGGCAATAAGCATTACTACTACCGTTTCTACAACGAAAACGGCATTGAACTCTACACGATGGAAAAGAAACGGGAGTTCTTCCAGACCATTTATGTGCCCTGCGACGGTTTCATGGTCGGAATTGACCAGCGGCACCGGCTGGAGGAAGTCCTGAAATGGCTGCCTACACTGGAGCATGGCATCCGGGGTGAGATTGAACGGGTTTTCAATGAGAGCATGGGCGATCCGAAGCGGTGGGCAGACCTGGGCTACGCCAATCTGCTGGGCCGGTACTATGAGGCAAAACGGCACAATATCCCATTGGAAGCAGAGCGCAGGCAGCGAGAAGAACGATGGGCGGCAGAGCGCAGGGTTGAGGAACAGCGGCGCGAACAGGAACAGCAGGCCCGCTATGATACCGCTATCCGGGAGGCGGAGAAGGACATTCTGACGGGAAAGGAGGTGGTGAATCGGGAAGTCAACGGCAAGTCCCTCATCATGCAGCTTTTCCGGGAGCATGGCATCTCAGTCCCCTTAAAAACACAGGGCTGGATCATCAACGCCCTGCATGACATCCGTTATTCCCCGGAGAGCGGGCAGTGGCACTATCACTACTATAAAAACAACCGTGACAGCACGAAGATGTTTGAACTGCTCCCCAAGCTGTCGGCGGCGATCCAGACCAAGCAGCAGTTTGAAGAACAGGGTGCGGCCAGCCCGGAGGTCCCCGCCGCTGAGGAAGAGGATGGACAGGATATGGAACTGTAAACCTGATTTGAGAAAGGAGCGCGTATGAAAAAAGCAATTGTTGGTATTTTCGCCGCTGCCGCCGTGATCGGCGGCTTTTTCTATTTTGCCTGGTACCGGCATTATCGTGACGCGATCCGGTGAGGCGGTCCCTGCGGTCAAGGAGGTGAGGCATTATGCCGCTTGCGGCAACCAAGGCTCCCTACACCCTGTTTATCGTGGATGACGATATGCCCCTGAATCCCCGTGAGGACTACGACTGCATGGGGAAAATGGTCTGCTGGCACGGGAGATACAAGCTGGGGGATCAGCATGATTTTTCGGAACCCCGTGATTTTCTGCAAGAACTGCTCTTTTCGGAGTATTCCAGCGTCCATGACCGGAACAATCCGGTTTTTGCGTTTCTGAGATCCGGCAATGCCAAAGACGCCCGCTTGGAATACAACCGTTCCACACGGGAATGGGAGCTGAAGGAGAACCCGCACTGGACTTCCGAGAGCGACTGGTATGTATCGTCCCGCTATGCCGCTTCTCTGAAAGACGAGATACCCGATTGGTTTTTGGACGATTGCCTTTCCGCCCTCTCCACCGGCGAACTGTTTTCGCTGGTGGAGCAGATGGAGGGCATGGTGATCCTGCCCCTCTATCTCTACGACCACTCCGGCATCACCATGAACACCACCGGCTTTTCCTGCCCGTGGGATTCCGGTCAGGTAGGATGGATTTATGCGGACAAGCGAAGGATTGAAGCGGAGTACGGCAAGGTAACGCTTGAAACTATAGAGAAGGCCCGCCAAGTGCTGGAAGGTGAAGTGAAGTCCTACGACTATTTCCTGACCGGCCAGTGCTACGGGTTCCAGCTATTCCGGGAAGATGTGGAGGTGGATAGCTGCTGGGGCTTCCTAGGCGAGATACGGGATGTGCAGGACGATGTAAAGGACTATCTGCCGGAGGACTGCGATCCGGCTATCGTGGAACTGCTCCAGTTCCGCTATGAGAAACTGGATATTGACGAGTATCTGGAAGAATTGAGGGAAGAAACGGAGGGATTGGATTGTGAAGTGGGATAAAGCGCAGCCGCTTTATATCCTTTACGGGTGCAATATCGTCAAGGAGCGAAGTACCATGCGGCTGGTTGCCGCCACTACGGACGAGGAAATGCTGAAAGTCATTATTGGCGCTCAGATTCTCCTTGGAGTCATGGACTACCGTGGCTTCAGCAACATGAAAGGCTTTCAGCAGTTCCGGGCCGCCTGCCGCAACGGGGACGAGCGATATGATGACCTCTCCTATGGCTTTGTGGAGCAAACGGAAAATCTGTTGCTACCTGACTGTGCCAAAGAACCACTGTACGCAAGAGCCTACAAATATCTGAATATGCTCGACCGGGAGTTTGACGAAATCCGTAACGGGACTTTGGAAACCCTTCCGGGAGAGCGCAAGCACCAGATTTTAAGTAAGGCGCTGGAGTGGGCGGCCGCGCACTATGACGGCTGGGAACTTTATCGGCATCTAAAGGACAGCTTGGGCATGGAGGATCAGGAGATCTCCCGTGCCGGGTTTGAACTGGATGAGTTCTATGAGGACGAGGCGCCGGAGGGCGAAACGGACTATGAAGTGGAGGAAGATTGTGATGAAGAACTATAACACACAGGTAGGAAGGCGGTGGTTTTATGCGAAGAAGCGCCGCCGTGTATCAGAAATTCACCGAGGATGAGATCCGGCAGGCAAACAGCGTGGATATTCTCTCTCTTGCCCGTGGCTATGGATATGAACCGGAAAAGGCGGGCCGCAAGGCCGTCCACATGAAGCACAGCGGCGGGTTGTATATCTTCCCGGAAAACAACCGCTTTTTCCAGTGGACGGGGCCGGACGACGGGATCAAGGGCGGCGCCATTGATTTTGTCATGCGGGAGGAAAACCTGTCCTTCCCGGAGGCGGTGGGCAAGCTGATCGGAAAGGAGTTCTCCCCGGCCGTAAAGCAAGTGGTCCCCTATGAGAAAAAAGAGCGTAAGCCGCTGGCTCTGCCGGAAAAGGCGGACAACATGAAGCGGGCCTATTGGTATCTGGTGTCTGTCCGTGGGATCAGCCCCAAGATCGTAAGCTACTTTATGAACCGGAAAATGATCTATCAGGAGAAAAAGTACGGTAACTGCGTGTTTGCTGCCTATGACGCCGATGGCGCGCCCCGGTACTGCTCCATGCGGGCGGCCAGAGAAAACAGGTCGTTCAAGATGGACGCCGCCGGTTCAGACAAAAGCTACCCCTTTTCCCATGAGGGGACAAGCGATCTGCTGATCGTCACCGAGGCGCCTATCGACCTGATGAGCCATGCGTCCATCACCGCTGACTTCTATGGACGGGACTGGACGGAGGACCACCGTATCTCCACCGGCTGCCTGTGGAACGGAGCCATTGACCGCTATCTGGAGGGACATCCCCAGATCAGGCGGCTGGTATTCGCGGTGGACAACGACTATCTGGCCCGTGACAAGAATGGGCAACTGCGAAATTGGGGGCAGCTTACAGCGGCCAAGTGGGTACGGGAATACACCGGGCGGGGGTTCCAATGTGCCGTCCATGTTCCCCATCTGAATGATTTTAACACCGATCTGGTGGCAATGCGGGCTGGCCTCTCCGTAGAGGATTTGGACCGGCAGCGTATGGCTGAACTGGAAGCAGCATTTGAGCAGGACGCCGGTGAAGAACCGGAACAAGGTATGGAGGTGTAACAGTGGCAAAAATCAGGACTTTTGAGGTAGACCGATGGAGTGAGCCGGATGAAAAGCACCGGGTCAAGCATATCGGCATGGCGGACGCCAGGGAAACCTTTGATAAGTTGAAAACACATTTGGAGACAAATGGGCTTCTCCCGGATGAATACTTTTCGTTCTCCGGCAAGTATGAGGGGCTTACCGGCGAACTGCCTGAATTTGATGACGCCCTTTGCATCCCGAATTTTGGCGGCAGCGAGGGTATCTACCTGGATATTTCCCTGGCCTGCCGGGACAGAGAGGGCAAACGGTATTTTCAACCTTTTGCCACAGGCAAGACTCTGGGCGAAACGGCAGACGATTATTTTCGGATGTTCCGCATCGCCGCCGAGTGTTCCCTGATGCTGAATGGGCGCGGCTTTTCTTATGAGAGAAATAATGTGGATATTGTGCTGACCGAGAAGGAGGCCGAGGCCGTCGCAAATTCGGTGGAATTGGATCTGTGCGGCTATCTGAAGCCAGAATCGGAGGCTCTGTTGTCCTCCGCGCTTGGTAAATTCAACGGCGCACCACGCACGGCCATCCAGACCATCACCTGCCACGGACGCGATGATTACGCCCTCTGGAATGTGGAGATCCCGTCCGATATGTTCCACTCCATCGTCCGGGAGGCAGCGGAAAAGGTGGGGACACTGGAAGAACTGATGAGCGGCATGGACCCCACATCCGGCCGTGAAACAAGGCTTCTGACGCGGATGAAGGACGGGCGCTTTGCGTTCTTCGCCATCCCGGAGCGGATGAACGCTCTGCGGGATTATGAAACACAGGGCAGTTCCGTCCGTGGGAGCAGGGAGCAGATCATGGCGGAGATCTTCACGGATTGGGAATCCGCCGAGGAACCAGAGGACGAGCTGGACCGCTGACCCTCTCACTTCTCTTTTCATCCGTACTGACCACCCCGCCGGGGCGCCCCGCAGCCGGGAAACCGCAGGCAAAGCCTGCGATTTCCCGGTTAAGGCAGGAATAGCCGTCATACCTGACGGCGGGCTGACAGCTTGAAAGCCGTGCTTTCAACGGGTTTTTAAGAATTTTTACAAGGTATGATTTTTGGATTTTGGTGTGATTTTTGTCATACTCCAAAATGAAAGTCATATTCTCTCCGTTCTTTTCGGTTTTTGTCACTTCTAATCATTTGTGTTGACAAGAATGGTTAGAAGCGTTAGAATGCAAGTAGAATAATCTCAGGGAGATGAAGATATGACTTTTCAGGAAAGTGAAACCATTGAATTAAAAGAGATTGTTGTGGAGGATATAAAGAAGGAAATCATAGCTTTTGCGAACAGCGCGGGCGGGACGCTATATGTAGGGGTTGCTGATGATGGCAGTATTGTGGGTGTTGATAGTTCCGATACAGTGACACAGCAGATTTCCAACATGGTGCGTGACAGTATCAAGCCGGATGTCACGATGTTCGTCCGCTATGACACAAAGGTGGTGGATGGGAAACAAATCGTCACCGTTGAGATTCAGCGCGGCACAGAGCGGCCGTACTATCTGGCAAAAAAGGGACTGCGACCGGAGGGTGTATATGTGCGGCAAGGGACTTCATCTGTCCCAGCAACGACCACAGCAATCCGCAGGATGATAAAAGATACGGATGGTGATAGTTTTGAAGCCATGCGATCTCTGGAACAGAATTTGACCTTTCAGGCAGCAGCAAAGGAGTTTGAAGCGCGGAATATTGCATTCGGGGTGCCCCAGATGCAAACGCTTGGACTTCTCAGCACAGATGGTATCTATACCAATTTAGGGCTGCTCTTATCAGAGCAATGTACCCATACCGTGAAAGCGGCTGTGTTTGAGGGAACCGACCAAAATATTTTCCGGGATCGTCAAGAGTTTACTGGATCTCTCCTTCAGCAGATGAGCGAGGTCTACGAGTATATCGACCGTCGAAATCAGGTGCGCTCCACCTTTGATAAGCTACGGAGGATTGACACACGGGATTATCCAGAAGTTGCAATTCGTGAAGCTCTGCTCAATTCTCTGGTACACCGGGATTATTCTTTCGGTGCAAGTACACTTATCAGTGTGTACGATGATCGGATTGAGTTCACTTCGATTGGTGGTCTGCCTGCGGGAGTGTCGTTGAACGATATTATGATTGGGCTGTCCGTCTGCCGGAATCCCAAATTGGCAAATGTGTTCTACCGGCTAGAATTGATTGAAGCGTATGGAACCGGCATGAAAAAAATCATGGGGGCTTATGAAAACAACGATAAAAAGCCAGTCATTGAAGCAACAGACAATGCGTTCAAAATCGTGTTGCCAAATTTGAATAAGGGCGCTGATTCTTTTCCCCTGGTAAGTGCGGACAACGAAGCGGAACGGTTGGTGTTGGAGTTCATTAAGAAGAACGGTTCTATTACCCGCAAAGAAGCAGAACGCGCCGTGGATATGAAACAAACTGCCGCTGGCCGTCTGTTAAGCAAGATGATCCAAAAGAATCTGATTGTGCAGACAGGTCAAGGAAAAAACACCAAGTACAAATTGCCGTAATCAACGAGAAGGGCGCCGGATGATCCGGCGCCTTTTCTGTGTGGAAGGAGGCTTGATTTGATAGAATCGTCCATTAAAACAGAGCGCAAAACCATCCATCTGCCCCTGGACACCATTCAGGCGCTCAATAAGCTGGCGGCCAGGAATGGGACGGACTTCTCCAAAGAGGTGCGGCGGGCGATTGACGAATACCTGGATTTGGAAGCCGCCGCCGAAAATATCGACCTGATAAGCGGCGTGATCCGGCAGGAACTCAGCGGCCAGATCAAGGGGCTGGGAAACCGGCTGGCCGGACTTATCAACCGCCTGACAATCATATCCGCCTCAGGCTACTATGCCAATATCGCCATTATCGCAGACCTGATCGACCGGGACCGCTATTCCTCTTTTGAGAAGATCGAGGCGGCGGCCAGAAAAGAGGCGTTGGCGTTTGCAAACCAAAAGAACGCCGACGCTCTGCGTATTTTTCTGGATGACGAGGAAATGAAAAGGGCGATCCAGGCTGTTCAGGGGGGCCGCCGTGTCAATCCTGATCTATAAGCAGCGCCACCGGCACCCCAATCAAAAAAAGACGCCCAAGTGCAACTATGCCCACATCGGCTATATTGCCACCCGGCCCGGCGCGGTAAAGAATGAGGGGATGCGCCACGCCCTGTTTGGGAAGCTGGAACCCGGCGAGGTGCGGGAGTTCTCCACCTGGCAGGAGGCGGCCCGTCTGGTGCGGGAGCTGTCCTACCGCCGTGTGAATATGTATCGGGGAATTATCTCCTTTTCCCCAGAAACAGCGGCCGAGCTGGGGCTGACCAATCACAAAACCTGGGAGGACTACATGGAGCGTCATATTTTAACGCTGGCAAAGTATAATGGAATCCGGGTTCAGAACCTACAATGGGTGGCCGCCCACCACAATGAACGGGGCCACCCGCACATCCATGTGGTGTTCTGGGATAAGAACCAGCGCACTATGGTCCCCTTTGTTCACCCCAGCATCCCGGATAAAATACGCAGGCAGTTGATCCGTGATACCTTCGCGGAGAAGATACAGGCGTATTGTGAAGCGAAGCAGCGGGCCAGAGAGCGGCTTACCACCGCCGCCGTCGATCTGGTTGATGAGT
>ERZ808044.912-NODE-912-length-21907-cov-7.221622_pt1 | contig 21907 bp, 20 predicted proteins | sample MGYA00380195_ERZ808044 | MGnify/ENA primary metagenome ERZ808044 (study PRJEB31490, sample SAMN06133423) | mouse gut metagenome | isolation source: Z7_2 | host: mice | place: China: Chengdu | collected 2015-05 ...
AAAGAAAGTTTTTCCTCCCTGTTCCATACCTCACCGAACAATACATCATCGTTTAACTGTGCAAATTTCGGGGCAAATTCCCCAAGCTGATCTCTTCCTGCTGTCTGTTTTACCATATTTTTTTCCTCCTTCTATTTCTCAAAATTGTCTGCCCATTTTTTCAATTCTTCTGCACGGATTTTTCCATTCAGAAGTCTTCCATCCTTTACCACTGCCGCCGGCACAAGCTCCTGCAGGGTCTCTGCTGTCCTTCCAAGCCCGCTGCCGCCGGACGTTGCGAACGGCACAATGACCTTCCCGCTAAAATCATAAGCCTCAAGGAATGTCCGGATGATTGCCGGTGCCGTGTACCACCATACCGGAAAGCCTACAAAGATCACGTCATATCCATCAATGCCTGCGGACATGTCCGCAAGCGCCGGCCGGGATGCCGGATCGTTCATCTCCACACTGCTGCGGCTTTTCTTATCCATCCAGTTTAAGTCCGCCGTCGTATATGGGATTTTGGGGCTGATCTCATACAGATCTGCTCCTGCCGCTTCCGCCAGAATCTCTGCCGCTTTTTTTGTTACACCGCTTGCACTGAAATATGCCACCAGTTTTTTATTCATCATTCACCCTCCTATATTTTCTGATTTCCTGTTGACCAGACATGCTTCTCTTTTGCCGATGATAGGGTATTCTGCGCCATAACGCCTACAAGGGCATGGGGAACATAGGGTTCTTCCAGATATGCGGTCTCTTCCTCCGAAAGAATCAGATCCACTGCTTTCGCCGCTCCCTCAATATGGCGCATCTTTGTCGCCCCGACCACCGGAGCCGTCACCTTTTGAAGAAGCCACGCAAGGGAAACCTCTGTCATGGAAACCCCGTGTTTTGCGGCAAGCTCCATGACGCGTCCGATGATCACGCTGTCCTGCCCCGCGGTGGCGTCATATTTGAGTTTCCCATAGCTGTCTTCCTCCAGGCGCTTTGAAGTCTCTCCGGGAGCCTTCGACAGACGCCCGCCTGCCAGTGCGCTGTAAGGCGTCATGGCTATGTTGTCCTCTGCACACAGCTTTGCCATCTCCCGTTCCTCCTCCCGGAAGATCAGATTGTAATGCCCCTGAATGGAGACAAATTTTGCAAAGCCTTCTTTTTCCGCCAGCGCATTCGCTTTCGCAAGCTGCCAGGCAAAGCAGTTGGAAATGCCGATATACCTCGCCTTTCCCGCCGTTACAATATGGTTCAGTCCCTCCATGATGTCGTAAAGCGGTGTCTGATAATCCCACATATGGTATATGTACAGATCCACATAATCCATGCCGAGGTTTTCAAGACTTTTGTTTATCATGCGCTCAATATGCTTCTGCCCCGTAATCCCCGCCTCAATGTCAGCAGAAGTCCTCGGCAGGAATTTGGTCGCTATGATTACCTCGTCCCGCTTTGCAGAATCCCTCAACGTCCTGCCCACATACTGCTCGCTGGTCCCGCTCTGGTATCCGATGGCCGTATCAAAGAAATTGACACCAAGCTCCAGCCCCCGCTTTATAATCTCGCGGGAATGTTCATCGTCAAGCGTCCAGGTATGCTGCCCGTTTGCCGCATCTCCAAACCCCATGCATCCCATACAGATACGGGACACGTTTAAATCCGAATTCCCTAATTTTGTATACTTCATAGGCTTCTCCTTTCTTTCACCTGTGCCGCTTTCTGTGTACATACAAAGTTACCCGGCATTTCTCTGCTGCGTCTGCTCCAGCGTTCCTGTAAAATTATTTTCCCTGCCCGCCAGAACCGTTTATCCCGTTACTTTCCAGCCATTCCGCCACATCATCCGGCAGGCTGTTTCCTCCGGAATAATGAATGGAAAGCCCTTCCCCCATCTGTGCGTCCGGAGCCAGCTTTGCAATCGCTGACCGTAACCGTGTGCTGTGTCTCATCATCGCTGCGCCAGTTTTCCGTATCCGGGCTCCCCATCCGGAATGTGCCTCCGGCGATAAGGATAAAGCCGTCCTCTATATCCGCTGCCTGCCCTGGTTTTGCACTGCTTTCCATACTGCTTTCCACATCTGCGTCAGACGTTCTCTCTGCATTATGTTCACTGTTCTCTGTATGTACCCCTGCCTGTGTATTTTCCTGCTGCTTTGTTTCTGTGCTCCCGCAGGCTGTGAGGGATAGTAACAGGACCGCAGAAAGCAGGGACGCTGCAAACTTTTTCATGTTGCCTCCTATTCTGCCTGCCCGATATCCGCAAGCCACTGTGACACACGGCTTTCCGAACTGCCTGTCGTGGAATCACTGACATGGAGACCGTCGAGAACCGTTGCTCCCGGCTCCAGTTCTGCAATCGTTCCCGGCGTTCCCGAAAGACCGCTGCCGCCGCTGGTACAGAACGGGGCGATTGTCTTCCCGCTGAAATCGCAGGTGTCGAAAAACGTATACAGGATTCTCGGCATATCTCCCCACCAGATCGGATAGCCCACATAGACCACTTCATACGGTTCAAAGTCCGTTATGCTGCCCTGTATGGCAGGACGGGCATTCGGATCATTCTGCTCGGCTGTTGCGCGCGTGGTGCGGTCATTGTAGTTCAGGTCCTCGGCCGTGTAAGGCTGCTCCGGCACAATTTCATAAATGTCGGCGCCCTTAAGCTCTGCCAGCGTTTCCGCAACCGCTTTCGTATTGCCCGTTGCGGAAAAATAAACAACCAGAGCCCTTGCCCCTGCCTTTTCTGTTTTCTCTGGTGATGATCCACCGGGGTCCGTCTGTGCCGGTTCCTGTGTACCGGATGCTGCCTCTGTTTTGCCTGCATCCTCATTCATGCTGCTTTCCTTTCCTGAAGTCTGCACAGAGGATTCCGGCGCCGTCCCCTGGGAATTTCCCTCCCCGTTACTTTTACTGCCGCAGGCGGCAAGTCCCAATGAAAGGGCAAGTATCATAAAAACGGAAAATAATTTCTTCATAAAATAATAATCTCCTTTCTTTCATCCCCCGGTAAATATGCCGTCTTTTTATTCCATCCTGGTCACACCCAGCAGTTTTTTTACCTCGGCATATGTGATCTCATAAATGGACATATATACATAGTTTACTTTTGCCTGTGCCATTGCCTTCTTTTGCTTTTCCGTCACCACTGTATAGGGATAAATCCCAAACATAAACGGAAAAAAGGAGAAGATAAAATCCTGCTTATCCTGAACCGTCATTTCCGGGAAGAACTGATCCAGACAGTTCCTGACCTCCGTCAGCGACTGCCCATATACTACTTTGAACTCAATCAGACGCTCGATCCGGCTGTTGCCCTCCATATCATAGTGGTTCATGGACATGATCTTCAGCAGATTTTTCCGTTCTTCAAGGGAATGGGCCAGCGCATCTGCAAATTCTGCCCCCGTCATTCTTTCGTGTTCCGCCTGAATCTGTTTCAGTCTGCGGATCCACAATTCATACTCCCTTTGCAGCAGCGCCAGAAAGATTTCTTCCTTTGTCTGGAAGTAATTGTAGATGGAAGTGCGGGTAAATGTAGTAGCGTTTCCAATCTCCTTGATGGTGATATCCTTGAAACTCATGGTCTTATACAGTTTTTCACAGGCTGTTATGATTTCTTCTTTTCTTGCCGCTGTCAGCTCTTCCGATCCTTTCGGCATCCCGCACCTCCTTATATGCTTTCTCCGTTCATGGCTCCGATAACAGTCACCGGAGTCGGGTATAATGCTATCTGTGATCCTATATTTTTTTTCATACTCGTGTCCTCCTGCTTTTTACTCTGACACTGTGTCAGCTATTGCATTATACATTCTTTCTGACACCGTGTCAATATGCTTTCAAGTTTTTCTTCTCTGAACACAGAAAATTCACAAATTTATCACAATGTACACCTTTATTCTGTTTATTCCTTTTGTATTGATTAATCGATTTTCATTTCGTGGGTGTTGGGAAAGGATGTTTCTGAACTCGCACACTCAAAAAAATATCCTCGAAAATTCTCACAGGAATTTCAAGGACAGTATGAAAAGGGGCAGTATAGAAAGAGACTGATGGAGTGGAGGCTGGCGGAACCGGAGAATGCCCTTCCAGTCTCTTTTCTCGTCCCGGTTCTTACATTGCTTCTCTTATTTTTCGTGCAGGGGATCTATCCGTTTGGGGATCGGACCTTTCTCTGGTCGGATATGTACGTGCAGTATGCGCCCTTTTTCATGGAATTTCGCAGGAAGCTCCATCGGGGTGAGGGGCTCTGGTATACCTGGGACCTGGGGATGGGGACGAATTTCTGGGCCATTTACGTGTATTATTTGTTTGCACCGTGGAACTGGCTGGCCTTTTTATGTCCGGAGCATTGGACCCTTGAATTTATGATCGGTATCATGGTTCTGAAAATGGGAGCATGCAGCCTGTCCATGACATGGTATCTGAGAAGACACTGCAAAACTTTTGATTTTTCCGTTGCCATGTTTGGATGTGCTTATGGCCTGTCGGGATATGTGCTGGCATACGGATGGAACATCATGTGGTTAGACTGCATATGGCTGTTTCCTTTGATTTTATATGGACTGTAACGTCTGGCAGAGGGCTGCGGCGGGCTGTTTTACTGTCTGATGCTTGGCCTTTCTGTCTGGTGCAATTATTATATTTCCATGATGGTCTGCATGTTTCTGGCATTCTATTTTCTCGTTTATCTGGCGTTTTCCGGAAAGAGGGGAAAGGAGTTTGGAAAGGCGGCCGTTTCTTTTGCCGGATATTCCATTCTGGCGGCAGGGCTTTCGGCCGTTTTGCTGTTTCCGGAGATGGAGGCCATACAGATTGCCGGTTCGGGAGATAACCCATTTCCCAAAACGGCAGAATTCTATTTTGGAATCAAAGACCTGCTCTGCCGCCATCTGGTATTCGCCCCTCCCACCGGGCTTACGGAATGGGGCGTGCATTTGCCGAATCTGTACTGCGGAGGCACTGTCTTTGTCCTGCTCCCTCTCTTTTTTCTCTCTGAAAAGATTTCATGGACGAAAAAGCTGATCTGCGGAGCCGGGATTTTGTTTTTCTGGTTTGCGTTTTCTGTCAATATCGCGGATTTTATCTGGCATGGATTCCATTATCCCAGGGGACTTCCCGGGAGGCAGTCGTTTCTCTATCTGTTGTTTGTGCTACAGTTTTGTTATGAGGCGTATCCGGAGCTGGAAACAGCGTCTGCAAAGAAACTTATTTTGATTTTTTTGGAGTTTTTGCGCTGGTGACGTTTTTGTGGGTACGGAATGAGGAAAGCAAGTACGTGGGAGCCATTTTCCTTTGTGAGCTGCTTCTTCTGGGAGCCTTTGGCCTTGCTGTGTATTTTTTGCGGAGCCGGAGAAACCAGAAAAAGACCGGATATCTGGTGATGTTTCTGTTGTTTGCCTTTGAACTTGGCTGTCACATGAGCCTCTGGGGCGGGTATTCCACAGACCGGACAGAATACCTGGCGCATAATAAGGAAATTTCCGCTGCCGCTTACCGGCTTAAGCAGGGGAGTGATTTTTTCCGGGCCGTGTCAGACAGGAAGGGAACAGATAACGACGGGGCGCTGCTTGGACTTCCATATGTATCCATATTTTCCTCCACGGCCTATAAGGAAATGTCGGATTTTTTCCGGAAGCTGGAGGGACAGGCAACGCCGGTGGCTTATGGGCGGTTCCATGATACGCCGCTTCAGAACATGCTGTTTTCCAGGAGATACTGGATTGGAAGCAGCGCCGGTCCGGGAGACTGGGAAGAGGTGGAGGAAGATTTCGGTGACGGTATACGGATTTCCCGAAATCCCCGGTCGCTGCCTCTGGGTTTTTTTGTGGAGGATGTCTTTTTTAAGGCCTGGGAGGAGGCATCCGGCACAGCCGCAGAGGTACAGAATCAGTTCATGGAGGGACTGGGATTTTCGACGTCTTTAAGAAGGGAAGAATCCGAAGACGATTTGGACGGGACGTTTCTCTTTATGGCAAAGCGTGACGGTTATTATCAGGTGCTCATGAAAACCAGAGTGCCGGAGCTTAAGTTAAAAAAGAACGGTGAGGAGAGAATGGTCTATAACGTGGCGGAGGGCGCTCTTCTGGATGTGGGCTTCTGCCGGGAGGGCGAATTGGTTTTTGTAAGCGATGAGGAAAAGAAACAAAAAATCCAGGGGGAAACGTATTATTTTTCTGAGGATGAGTTGGACAGGCTTTTTGAAATGCTGTCAGCCCATCCGTGGAAGCTTTCCTGCTGGGAGGACGATTTGCTGGAGGGTTCCATTTCCTGCCCGAAAGCAGGGACCTTAATGACGACCATTCCCTTTGATCCTGGATGGACTGTGACTGTGGACGGAGAAAAGAAACAGCCGGAAAAGAGGATGGGGGCGTTTCTGGGAGTTTCGCTTTCGGCGGGGAATCACCGGGTCACCATGGAATTTAAGCCTGAAGGATTTGTGGAAGGGAGTGTGGTTTCTTTTGCGAGTGTTTTCTTCCTGGCGGTCATTGTTCTGAGCAAAGGAAAGAGGAAGATAAGAGAAAGATAAGAGGAGGTTATCATTCCGGCCAGCTTGCATGTTGTATCAGTTCAGGGGATATCTAAAACTGCTACAAAAAGAAAGTAAAAAGGCTGTCGAATTTTCCGGCCTCAGTTTTTGAACATGGGAAAATTATGCAGATTCGCCTTGTAATCGGCGCCGGGGACACGAGATATCTGAGCAATCTGTCAGCGTATCTGGAAAAAAATCATATGGACAAGCTGGAAATTGTCACTTTTTCCAGTCCGGAGTTACTTGAGGAGTATACAAAGAAAATTCCGGCAGATGTGATACTGGCGGAGGAGCAGTTTGGGATTGATGCAGAGCTTCTGAGGAACTTTGGAAAGGCGGCATATCTGTGCGACGGCGTTCCGGCGGCAGAAAAGAATGGGATCCGGGCAATTGCAAAGTATAAAAAGCCGGATTTGATTTATAAAGATATCCTGGCTTTATACGCGGAAAGCGGAAGCAGCCATGGGTTTCCCATGGGAGGCAGAGGAAGCGGAAAAGTCTGCCTGGTGACAGGCTTATCCGGAGGTACGGGAGCCTCTACTTTTGCGGCGGCTCTGGCAAAGAAATATGCATTGCAGGGAAAAAAAGTCCTGTATCTCAATCTGGAGCCTTCGGGCATGAGCTCGGATTTTTTTACGGGAAGCGGAACCTACCATTTTGAGGATGTAATTTTTGCCTTAAAGAGTCAGAGGGCGGACATACGGCTTAAAATGGAGAGCGCGGCGCGGGTGGACATAAGCGGCGTAAACTTTTTTGCTCCCTGTTCAAACCCCATGTATATGCTGGAGCTAAACCACGAGGATAAATTAAAAATCATGGACACGCTGTCAGGGGAAACCGGCTACGACCATGTGGTCGTGGATATGAATTTTGCATTGACTTTAGAATTTATGGAAATCATGAGCCGCGCAGGCCGGATCCTCCTGGTTCAGGATGGAGGAGAGACCTCCAACAGCAAATTTTTAAGGGCCATGGAGGCCATACATACCATGGAGCAGCAGAATCACATGAATGTGACAGCAAGCATGAAGCTTTTATATAACCGCTTCAGCAGCAGTAAGTCCAGCAGCGAAATTCCGGAACTTTCGATTCCTGTCATCGGGAAGCTTCCGCCCATCAAACATGCCCAGGTTCATGAAATTATGGATTACATGCTGACTAGACAGGATATTTTTGTGGCCTTTGGGACCGGGGAGGAAATTTCATGAGAAGTGAAGAACTGGAAAAACTGGCGGACAGTATTCATTATTATATGACAGATAATTTTCCCCTCACAAAAATGAGTGACGCAGAGCTGGAAGAACAGATTCAGGTTCTTGTGAACCAGAGATGCAGCGAATATGGCTTTGTGTCCGTGGAAGAGCGTGTGTCTGTCTGCGAGCAGGTTTTCAGCGCCATCCGCGGTTTCGGAATTCTGGATATGATTATGAAGGACGATCACATTACGGAGGTCATGATCAACGGGCTGAAGAACATTTTTATTGAGAAAAACGGACGGCTTCAGAGGCTTAACAAAGAATTTGAGAACGAACGCCGTTTGGAGGATGTGATTCAGAAGATCGTGGGAACGGCAGGCAGGGAGGTCAACCAGGCAAATCCCATTGTGGATACCCGTCTTCCCAATGGCTCCCGGGTAAACGTGGTGCTTCCGCCGATTTCCATGCATGGCGCTACCGTGACCATACGTAAGTTTTCCAAAACGCCCATGACGGTGGAGCAGCTTTTGAAATATAAATCCATCACTCCGGAGGTGGCCGGGGTTCTGGAGCTTTTGGTGAAAGCAAAGTACAACATTTTTATCTGCGGGGGAACCGGTTCGGGAAAAACCACGTTTTTAAACGCGGTGTCCAACTATATTCCCCACGATGAACGTGTGATCACCATCGAGGACTCGGCGGAACTTCAGATCACGGGAATCGACAATCTTGTGAGCCTGGAGACAAGAAATGCCAACGCGTCCGGAAGTGGCGCCGTCACCATCCGGGATCTGATTAAATCCTCCCTTCGTATGCGCCCGGAGCGGATCTCAGGTGGATATCTGGAGCTACTATCCCGATTTCCTTTATAAATCAAGGGTTTTTACATCAAGTATATCCTAGAAGTATGAAAGCCTCCAATTTCAGGCATTTTTATATAAAAGCACCACAACAAATACATTTCTGTACTTGCTGTGGTGAGAATAGAGGTAAATTTAATACTCTAAATCTAAGCTATTACGAGTGATATTTTCCAGTTCTTTCTTTAGCTGTTCTATTCCCTTTTCAGCTTGTAAATATTTTTCCTCATATTTTTCACGACTTTCCAATTTAGCAAATTCCTTTTTTAAAGCTCTGTTTTCCATGCGGAGAGAGTTGATTAAGGCATCTTTGCTATCTTGTGATTGGATAGTTTTCCTTCCAGATGCAGGTGAATATTTACGGATAGTTTCTAATATATCCTTATGAGTGTAAATAAAGTTCGGTGAGATTCCAGCAGCTCTGGCAACGCTCGCAACAGTGATTGTATGTTTAGATTTCCTCATTTCCTCAATAGTATCAAGTACTTTCTTTTCACATTCGATTGTTCTTTGCTTTCCATATTCTTGTAATCCTTTTATGTTTCTTTTTGCCATAATTCTTCTACCCTTCCTATAATGTCAAGCCTAAATTGCTGATTTTTAGGCTTTTTCTTTAAATAGTTACCTCTTAAACAGGAGCTAAAAGTGCAGAACAGTCATCGTATCTTGTACTGAATAGTTAAATGAGGGTATGGTTTATAAAGCATCCTATTGTTTTGCTTTATAAAGGCTATAAATCCTCTGTTAACTATGATGGTGAACCTTCCGTGTCTAATGGTATCCTGTACCAGCTTCCTTCGTCCCACCTGTTCATACACTGAGTGCCCGCTAAGCTTTCTGACAGGGTCTTGCCCTACGGAGAGAACTATTGCTGGCTACAGCTCTTGTTTGTATTTTGATTTTACTGGCCTGCCTATTGTTCAGGGTACGGATATTCCGTGGACGCATGCCCTGCATCATTCAGCCGGTCTTTGTGATGATACAGTACCTATACTACTTCCATCGTTATCGGGTTTCTTTCCAGAACCCTGTCCGGTTTCGGAGTCCTCCGCAACCCGGCAGGGCTCTGGAATGATTGATGCTGTCAGAATCTCTTATGCTGCAACTGTTTTCTTTTCCGGACGTCTGATGTCCATTAACATCTTCCTCGGATCATACATCGTCCCATTCTTCAGTATCGTATAGACGCCCCTCAGGATCTTGCAGGCTATTACAATCAATGACTGCATCTTTTTCAATGGGTTATCCGCCCGTGTCGTATAGTATATATGCAGTTCCCTGAATTCCTCCCCATGGGCTACTGCTGACTTTGCCGCCTGGAATAACCAGTATCTGAGCCTTTTGCGTCCTCTGTGGCTGATTCTGGTTTCTCCCCTATGCTTTCCTGAACTGCATGCGACAAGGCCTAATCCGCTTATTTTTTGTATTTCCTTAACATCATCAAACCTTGAAATGTCCCCCATCTCCGCAAGAATCCCGGAAAGAGTGTTTTCTCCAATTCCGGATATCTTCAGGATATTGCCCGCATACGGTATTTCCAGGCATTTCTCATGGATCTCTTCCTTTATAACAGCGGGTTCTGCATCCAGCTCCATGATCCTTTGGACAAACCACTTTACTGCAGTCTTGCCTGCGCCGGCTCCATCCTTAAGCCCAACACTTCCTTTCGCATACCGTATGATTTCTCCCGCTCTGCTATAGCCGCGTCCCCTGAGCCTGGCATCACGCCAGATCTGTCTGATCCCTTCTTCGCCAAGTGCTGCCAGGTCATCCGGGAATGGCGCCTGTTTCAGCAGTTCCAGGCTGAATCTGTCATCCTTGAGCTGGCTGTTATCTTCCACTTCCTTTGTCTGCTTTACTGCATAAGGATTTACCTGGACAACACTGATTCCATTTGAGACCATCCATGTCGCAAGGCAGAACCAGTAGTGGCCTGTCGGTTCTAAACCAAGAACAATCTGGCCCTTGCTATGCTCAGCAGCAATTTTTACTGCCCATTCCTTTGCACTCAGGAATCCCTCAGAATCATTACTGAAGGAAAATGCGGACTTACTGAGTTCCCTTCCTCTGGTATCGATTGCTCTCATGTAGTGTGTTTCACTGCCTATATCGCATCCCAGGATAAGCATGTCATCACTGATAAAAGAGAGTTTTTTGTTTTTATCGAACTTGCCACTGGTCTCCAAATCATGCCAGGTTAAAGCTGTAAGATTTTTTCTGATCACCTCCGCTTTTTTCAAAAGCTCCTGCTGTTCAAAAATATTTGCTTTTACTGCTTGATTTTTCTTCTTTATGCCTTTAATATTCATTTTAGATACCTCTTGCATTCTTTAGATTTTACCAACGGCCAGGTCAGTAATAATCTAAATTTACTTGAGGTATTTTTTTGTGTCAATCTCTTGACCTATTTAAAGTATACAGGAAGCTTTCTTTGTTTGATTTTGGACACAAAAAAAGAGCATTGAGAGGTAGCTCGTAAGCTGCGCTCAATGCTCTGCATTGGTAGGAGTTTTACTTATGTCTAAATAAATTGTATAATTTTTTGATGTCTTAAGTCAATGGATCGTAAAATATAACTTATTTTATTTCGCACTCTGGCTTGCATTTTAACACTGTAAAATTGTCGTTAAGCTTAGAGAGTTCTTTTTCAATTTTGTCATAAGTTTCTTTGGTTAGACTTATAGCACTATTGTAGTTCCATGAACCATCAGGATTTTCGTTCCCAAAGCTTAATGGACGTAAGTATTTTTCTAGGAAATAAGTTATCCAAGCATAATCACCTCTTCCAGAATGGATATACAAATTACTCCATTTATATATTCTTTCAATACTTGAAAGTTTGCCTGGAAAAACAATATCCTTTTCATGTTTTTTTAAGATTACAAATATGCTATTCATATCTAAAGGATAGATATTTCCATCTTGATCCACTAATGCGATTGCTGCAAAAGCTCTACGTATTCTTAATTCAACTAATTGTCTTATAACAGCGATTGATGCATCAATTTCGGCATCTGAAAACGAGTGGAAAGAAGCCCTTCCATAAGCCGACTGTCTTAAAACATTATGAAGAGACATTGCATGTATTGTTCGGTGGGTAATAGAATATTGATGGTCATCATTCATATTATTATTATATTCATTTATAAGTTGGTCAACATCCATTAATATCCACCGCAGTATATTGTAATAATTGTGATGTACAATACTGGGGGATTGCTTTAGTGCATAAAACAATTCTTTTGTGAAAATAAACTTAAGAATATCAAAGGCGCATTTTCCGTTAGCAATATAATAGTCCTTTTTCTTTAGTTTTTTATCTCTATCCATTTCTGTTTTTGGTAATATGCTATCAATGATTTCGTCATCGCTGAAATTACACCATTTTTTTAATTGAAGGCTTTTTAAAATGTGACTTTCTATTTCATCAAAGCCATTTTGGAGCATATACTCAAAATATTCCATAAAAGTAACACTCATATTTCTTATAAATTCATGAGGCATACATTCTTTATCGCTTTTATCACAGCACATAAGCACATAATCTCCATATTCCACTTTTTTCTTAGTTTCCATGAAAAGCCCCCCTTTTTTAAAGAGTATAGTATGTTATCGGACAAATGTAAACCACAAACAAATGTTCTAAATATAAAAATAGTGGTCGGGATAAAAAGTGGTTGTTATTATTAAATAAATAATATATAATTAAGTAAAATTACAATAATTTAATTATTAAATTATTTATAATAAGGTGGTGAGACATTGGGGAAAGAAGATATGGAATTGTTTTTAAATGATAATTTCAAGGTACTGAAATTGCTGTATAATAATCAGGTGAAGATAAATAAAGCCTATATTTGCCCAATGACGCAACAGGAGATCGGAGAGGGTTTGGGGTTCAGCCTAATGAAAGTCAATGCCATAATGCTGACCTTGCGCCAAGAGGGGTACATAGATCGATATAAAAATAGTCGGGGGCGATATGTTTTAACAACAAAGGCAAAGAAACTGTTTACTTTGTTGGAAACAAATAAATAGAGAACGTGTTATTTTATACTACTGGAGGAAATTATTATGGTATTCAATGAAGATTCAAGAGTTAAGATTCCAGCTATACTTCATTTTCGGCGGTTAGGATATACCTATCAGACTAAGAAGAATCAGAATATTCAGCGGCATAACAATATTTTTGTAGATATCTTTAAGGGAGCTATCCGAGAGATTAATGGGAAAGACTATTCAGATGAGCAGCTTGACGATGCGATAAAAGAAATTGAGAATTTAACGGAAAATAAAAGAGATAAGGGAAAAGGATTCTATGAGCGTCTCAAGGCTTATAGAGATATGATGCTGGTTAATTTGGATGAGCCAGACAAAAATGATTTTAAAGTTGTTACAGAGCTGCCATATATAGGTGAAAGAGATGTGAGATTTCGCCCTGATATTACGGTGCTTATTAATGGCATTCCGATGGCTTTCATAGAAGCCAAGAAACCAAACAACAAGGATGGCATTCAGGAAGAATTTAGAAGAATGAGAGAAGAACGTATATGCAAGGATGAATTGATTCCATTCTTCAATCAGCTTCAGCTATTAGGGTTTACGAATAATCAAGTATATAATGACCAAGCCAGAACCCAAAGGCAAGGGAGCTTTTACACAACACCAGATGGTAAGGATGAGCCAAAGTATAATCATTTCAGAGAAGAACAAGAGTTGCCCATAAGTGAATATATTTCAGATAGTGATGTCGATGATGTTTTATCGGACAATAATATCATGTCAATAAAGGATGACTTGGAATTTAGAGAGAATCTAAAGCCAGATATACCTACGAATAAGTTTATTACGTCTTTATTCTCTAAGGAAAGATTTATCTTTTATTTGAAATATGGAATTGCATATGTTGATAGTCCTGTAGATGGATTCCATAAGCATATTATCAGGTATCCGCAGTATTTTGGACTGCAGGCATTGAGAAATAAATTGGATAGAGGAATGAAGAAGGGAGTTTTGTGGCATACACAAGGCTCTGGAAAGACTGCTTTTTCTTATTTTGCTACGAATATGCTGCGTGACTATTATCAGGAGAAGGATATAATCACAAAGTTTTATTTTGTTGTGGATAGACTGGACTTGCTTAGACAGGCAACCGCAGAGTTCTCAGCCAGAGGAATGACGATTGCAGCTATTGATTCTAAAGATGATTTTATAAAAAATATGCAGTCTCAAGTCATAATAAATGATAGTAGCTCCCAGCGAGGAAAGTATCAGGAGACAATGAATGTAGTTAATATTCAAAAATTTTCAAAGGAGTCGGTGGTAATTCCTGATCCTGATACAGACGTACAAAGAATTTATTTTTTAGACGAAGTACATCGTGGATATAAACCGAAAGGAACATTCCTGGGCAATCTCTTAGGAGCAGATCCTAATGGGATTTTTATTGGTTTGACAGGTACGCCGATTCTTGATTCTGATTTTGGAGACGAAGAAGATGGCTCCGACAAAAAGGTTAAATACACTGGAGTTAAGAGGAATTTTAAGACAACAGACATTTTCCATGAGTATATCCACAAATATTATTATAACAAGAGTATTGCAGATGGATATACACTGAAAATCAAGAAAGAAAATATAGATACAAAGTTTAGAAACGATATTCGTGCAATGGTAGGTATACCTGAAGGACAGGCTATTCCAGCGAAAACATGGGAAGATGTAACCAAATCAGAGGAATATGTCGATCAGTTATGCTGTTATGTTATAGATGATTTTTCTGTATTTGAAGAAGTCCAGAACGATGACTCAATGGGATTTATGATAGTTGCTTCTTCATCTGAACAGGCAAGATCTATGCAGGAATGGTTTGAGAATAATAGCAATATTAGTACAGCATTAGTCTTACACGATACAGAGGAAAACAAAGAAAAACAAGAATATTTTAGGGGCAAGAAAGATAACGTCACAGGGAAAACTGTCATTAAGTACAAGGGTGTTATCATATATAATATGCTGCTAACTGGTTTTGATGCACCCAGACTGAAAAGGCTTTATCTTTTAAGGACAATTAAAGAACATAATCTTCTTCAGACACTTGCCAGAGTAAATAGACCGTATAGGAAAATGCAGTATGGCTATGTGGTTGATTTTGTAGATATTACAGAAGAATACGAGGAAACTAATAGGCGTTATTTAGAAGAACTGCGTTCGGATCTAGAGGATGAGGACGGGAAGTCGGATGTAGAGGATATGTTTGTGGATGTTCCAGCAGTAAAGAAGAAAGTTGCTGATTTGGAAAATGCACTATTTATATACATGGGCAACATTGAGAACAATCTGGAATCTTTCAGAAAGCAGATTGAGCCTTTGGACGAAGAAACAGTAAGAAGTATAAACAGAGCTTTGACGGAATATAGAGAGTGCTATAACGAACTCAGGATGTCTCATGAAGATGTGAGCAATATTCCTATTGATAGAATCATAAAAGCACAACATGAGACAGCACATAGAATATCTTTGATTATTGCGGAGAAGCTATTAAATTTAGATGATCCAGATGATAACGATTATGATTTTACAAATTTGATTGTAGAGTTTTTAAAGAGTGGTGAGATTGATTTAGAGTTTACTAGCGAACAAGATATTATGGAGCTGATTTCTAAATTCAATAATGCACGTTCTTCCAATACAGATAAGAAAGATCCTGTGTATATGGATATTTACAGTCGCTACAAACAGTTAATCAGGTCATTTAAGAAAGATGGAGATACGACTGAAAAAGTAAAGGCATTTATGGGGAACTTAGATGCTTTGACAAAAGAAATGCGTGTTCTAAATGAAAATAATAATAGTCTGACCAATAGATATAAAGGTAGTGAAGAATATATGCGGATTCATAAAAGGCTTCTGGAGAGCTATTCCGCTAATCTAAATGATATGACTACATTTAAGTTGATGCAGGATATTATTGCTGCCATTGATGATTTGTTAGGACATATGGGTAGACCAACAAAAAATGTTGTTATGAGAGAGTTACTCAGACCAGTAAGAAACGCTTTAAGAAAACAAGGATTTGCTGATACTTCCAGACGGCAGGTAGAGAATGTTATTAATGTTTTCATTGATGACAAATTTAGCAAATAATGAATGGAGACAACAAACTCATGGGATATGAAGAATATTTAGATAAAGTAAAACAGATGATTGACGACTTAAAAGCCATGACTGCGGATTTAGGTCTTGCGAATACTGGTGACGAGTATAAGATTATTTCAGAATTATTTACATACAAATTCTTAAACGATAAATTGCTATATAATTTTGAGCATCGGGAAGATATAGAGGATTCCTTTGATGATTTTATTGATTTTGCTGATTCAAACACTGCCAGAATAAAGGAAGAATATCTTTTGCTGAATTTGTTTCAAAAGCAGAATGATAAGAAATTCCACAAAACTTTTGATAAGGCATTGGAAGCAATTAGTGAGTTGAATAAGGATGTTTATTCTATTGAAACATCTACAGGAACAAAAAAGCCACTATTTGAGCCTTTGTCTGTATATCTTAGAGATCCTGACAAGGAAGTGGAACTTGCGAAGAGAGCAATTAATATTCTTTGCAAGTATCAGTTTGGCGAAGAAATATTTGAACAAGGGTGGGATTATTTTTCATCAATATTTGAATATTTGATTAAGGATTACAATAAGGATTCTGGAAAATATGCAGAGTATTATACACCAGCTTTTGCAGGAGCTATTATGGCAGATATTTTGTATAATGATACTCCTGTAGATCAAGTGGAGATATATGATCCAGCGGCAGGCTCTGGAACTTTGCTCTTATCAATGGCAACTAAGGTGGGTGCAAAGAACTGTACTATTTATAGTCAAGATCGTTCACAGAAGTCTACACAGTTTTTGCGAATTAATTTGATATTGAATAATTTGGCGCAATCTTTGGAATACGTCATTGAGGGGAATACCATGACTAATCCAATGCACTTAAATGGCGATAAGTTAAAGCAGTTTGATTTTATTGTTTCCAATCCACCATTTACTGTAGATTTTTCAGCAGATGTTGAAACAATGAAGTCAGATAAATATGGAAGATTTTTTGCGGGAATTCCGAATGTGCCTAAAGACAAGAAGAAAATGCCGATTTATTTAATGTTCCTACAGCATATATTAATGTCATTAAAAAATAATGGAAAGGCGGCAATAGTGGTGCCAGCAGGTTTTTTGACTGCTACTAATAGATCTTCTAAAATTGCTTATGCAATTAGAAAAGAAATTATAGATAATAATTGGCTTAAAGGTGTTATTTCTATGCCGTCTAATATTTTTGCTACAACAGGAACAAGCGTGGCATTAATTTTTATAGATAAGAGTAGATTAGAGGATGCTGAAGTTATTTTGATGGATGCGTCCAAATTAGGAGAAAAAGTTAGTTTAGAAGATGGACAAAGAACAATCCTTGCAAATAATGATAAAAGAAAAATAATTGATACTTTTAAAGATGAAAAAGCTATAGATGATTTTTCTGTAATAGTAAAAAATTTAGAAATCAAACAAAATAGCTATTCGTTTTCAGCAGGTCAATATTTTGACGTAAAAATGATGTATGACAAATTAACGGCGGACGAATTTGATGAAGCAATAGCAAAACATTTAAATGTGCTTGAAGAAATGTTTATGTCTGGTGTAAAACTTCAGAAGGAAATAATAAAACAAGTTAAGAGGATAGAATATAATGCAAATGATTAATACTACACTTGGAGAAATTGCAGATATTATTACAGGTCCATTTGGAAGCCAACTTCATATGAGTGATTATGTAGATGAGGGTATTGCTGTCATTATGCCACAAAATATTGGAGATAGGATAATCTTAGAAGACAAAATAGCAAGAATCAGTGAAAGTGATTATAAAAGATTAAAAAAATATCAAACACAGAAAGAGGATATTGTATATAGTAGACGTGGGGATGTAGAAAAACATGCCTTTATTAGCGGCGATAAGCCTTATTTATGTGGAACAGGGTGTTTAAGGGTGCGAGCAAATAAAGAAAAAGTTTATCCAAGATATCTTTCATTATTTTTGAGTAGACCTGAAACAAAACGTTGGCTATCTCAGCATGCTATAGGCTCTAATATGATGAACGTAAATACAAGTATTTTAGGTAAGGTGCCTGTTTTTTTGCCAGATAAAAATACCCAATTTAGAATTGCAGAAACATTACAAAACATAGATGACAAAATACAACTTAATATTGAAATTATAAAAGAAATAGATGAAATGGCAAAATTATTTTACAATTATTGGCTTTTACAATTTGAATTTCCTAATAAAGACGGAAAGCCTTATAAATCTTCTGGTGGAAAAATGGTTTGGAATGAAGAATTGAAAAGAGAAATTCCAGAGGGATGGAAATGTGTTCAATTAGGTGAGATATTTTCATTTGTAAAAGGGAAAATCCCAGAGAAATTAGTGGACGAACAGAAAGAAGGATTGTATCCATATATAACAATAGATGTTGCTAATGAAGCAAAAGCGCAGTATTGTAGTAAGGAAAATATGGTTTATTGCAACGGAGAAGTTATAATGGTGATGGATGGTGCAGCAAGCGGTGATGTATATATGGGAAACTATGGTATATTAGGTTCAACTTTTGCTATGATGAAAAGAAAAAGAGCTGATATTTCTGATGCATTGATTTATAGAATCTTAAGTTGGCAGAGTGTAGTATATAAAAAGGCGAATACAGGCTCCACAGTGCCTCATGCAAATCGTATATATATTGAAAAAATAAAAATACCTATTAGTAGAGATATGGAAAAATTTTCAGAGATATTTGATAGAATTTATGAAAAAGTAATTCAGAATAAAAGAGAGAACAAAGAGCTTATTGCTCTTAGAGATTTCCTCTTGCCGCTATTAATGAATGGACAGGCGGGATTTAAGGAGTAATTCTATGAAGAATTATGGCTATTGCAAACAGGTATATATCAGGAAATTGAGTGAGGAAGATTATTCAGTATATAGAGAAGTCAATTATTCACGCTCCTTATTCCAGAAAGTATTTGATGATAATTTGATGCAGGGTATTTGGAAGATGGCTAATGCCGAAGATATTCTTGTGTGTACCATTATAGAAAAAGCTGGCAAGGAAATATGTGGATTCTGCCAGTTGGATAAGATAGATAAGCCTACTCCCTATATAGGTATTGATATGAGGGATGGCTATATGGGAAAAGGGTATGCACAAGAAGCTGTAAAGCTATTGAGTGATTACGCTAGTAAACATTATGATGTGGATCATTTTATCTGGAAAGCCGACAAAGATAATTATGCAAGCCGACACATAGCTGAGAAGTTAGGTGGTCAGCTTATAGCAGAAAAAACAGCACTTCCGCAGAGCGTGATTGATTTTGGAAAAGCAAATGGTACATTGACGGATGAAGATATTACATATGTTTGCGTTTATAGAATTGAAAAGAGCTGTGCTATATGAAAAACTATGGTGAAGGGAAACAGGTATATATCAGGAAATTGATTGAGGAAGATTATCCTACATACAGAGAAGTATCTTATGCTCATTTTTCCTATAAAAACGTATTTACAGAAAAGTTTATGCAGACGATTTGGAAAGAAGTCAATGCTGCGAATGGTTTTCCTTGTGCTATCATTGAGAAATGCACAGGAGAGATATGTGGATTCTGCCAACTTAAAAATGTAGACACACCTACACCTGAAGTCGGTATTGAGATGCGAGATGATTATATGGGCAGAGGATACGCACAAGAAGCCGTAAGACTATTGATGAATTATACCAGCAAACATTTTGGGGTGGATTACTTTATCTGGAAAGCAGACAAGACTAATGCTGTAAGTAGGCACATAGTTGAGAAGCTCGGCGGTGAGCTTATTTCCGAGAAAGCGACGATGGTGAACAGTGGATTATTGATTATGGTAGGAAATTGGGTGTTTTGAAAGAGGAAGATATAACATATGTGTGTACATATAGGATAAAACAAAGTTTGTTGTTTATGGAAAAAGAGGAAGTATGAGTTTACAGAAAAGGCGATTATCATTATAAAGGATATAGAAAAACTTGAAAGTAAAATCAAAGAATAGAATACATTTAAAGGAGAAAAAGGATGAGTTTCAAGACACATGAAGAAAAAATTAGACAGATCTTTGCAGGGGATACTAAATTTGAAATCCCAAGAAATCAAAGAAAATATGTTTGGGAAGAAAAGCAATGGAGAGAACTTTTAGGAGATATTGATTATATAAAAAAATGTAAAGCAAATAGTGATAAGGATATTTCTCATTTTTTAGGCAGCTTTGTATTACAAGAAAACGAATCTTTTTTGGAAATAATTGACGGACAGCAAAGAATTACAACACTTTTTATGGTTTTATCAGCGATTTGTGTATTATTTAATGAGTTGCAATCAGAAGAAGAACATGGGAAAACAAGGCAGTATTTAAGTGGTAATATTGGTTTGAAATCTCAATATATGAGATTAACTAATAAAAAAATTACTAATATTTTCCAAATTATGGCGCAATCTTGTATGTATAGGAAGAATATCAAGGCAAATAATTTATTGGATAGGGCATTGATTGATAAAAACGATGATGGAAATAAACGAATACTGAATTGTTTTGAATTTTATTATAATCAGTTTGCTGAAAATTATAGAGAATTAGAAGAATTAATTTCAGTAAGAGAAATTATCTTAGATATGAAAGTAATACACATAAACTCAGAAAATGAGCTGGACTGTTATGATATTTTTGAAATCTTAAACGCAAGGGGAGTTGACCTTGAAGAGAGTGAATTGCTAAAAAATTATATCTTTAAGTATGCTCAACCAGAGTATACTGTAGATCGTGCAAAAGAAATATGGACAAAAATTGAGAGAAATATGGATATTTGCAGCGGTAATATGGAGCAATTTCTGTCGCATTTTACAATATATAGATACTATAAGCCAACGAAAGAAGAAGGAGTTTTCCGAATCATCAAAGGAAATACAAATAAAAGCGAGGTAAATTATTTATTGGACGAGTTGCTTGCGGCAAGTGAGAAGTATATTTTCTTTTATCATCCTGAAAAAGTTAATAATGTTGCAATAGAAAAATGTTTGAAGTTTTTTGCTTTAGTAGGGATCAGGCAATTTCGTCCCTTATTAATGGCTCTTTTCTATGGGCTTGATAATGGCTACTATACAGAAAAGCAAGTGACAAATATTTGTGTTTATTTGAAAAATTTTTCGTTTGCCTATACTCTTGTTATGAAGAATAATTCAAATTCTATTGATACAAAAATACATGAATTATCTCAAGATGTATATAGACAACATTCTGAAATTGAGCTTAATAAAATTAAAATTGAATTGGGAAAATATTATCCTGAGTATATGGAATTTGAAGCGGCATTTTTGAATTTAGGTTTTTCCAATAAAAATAAAAAGTATTATAAAACAAGCAATCGAAAACGAATGTTTTATATCCATAGTGAAATTGAGGAGTATGAGCAGGAAACAAATGAACTGGTTTGTAATTTTAATGAATGTAACTTGGAACATATCATGAATGACTCTGAAAGTAATATGTGTACCAGTCGGGTAGGTAATATCCTTCTCTTATCAGAGCGGATAAATAATAATATGGGGAATGCATCCTTTGCTGAGAAAAAGAAAAAATTAGAAAGATCTAAGCTAGCAACAGTAAAAAAGTTCCTTAACTACTATGGTAATTCTGATGAATGGGATGAATCTAAAATAGAAAAAAGGACAAAAAAGATTGCAGAATTGGCATATAATAAGGTTTGGAAATTGAATTAGCAAAAAGAAATATAGCGATAGGTAAGGTTTTGAAGTTATCTCCGCCTTTTCCCCCCGCTCCACACCGGGCATGCGGCTTTCACCGCACCCGGCGTTCCATCAAACCAACTTACTACCCTCCATCGGAGTTCAATACTCTATGCCCTCATGGTACATATCGTACTTACAAATTTCACATATTTTTATACTTCTGAATCTTCTTTAATACCTTTTCGTCTATGTCTGGCGGTATCGGACCATTGTTGACCATTCGGTAACAGTCATTGCATAGCCATATGAGATTCTGCACTTTATTCACTTTCTCTAGCGGAAGTTCCCCTTTAACGTGATAACAAAACTTCTTATCATCTAAAAATAGCGGCTTTTTACAGCATTTACACTTACCCTTGTCCCTGTTATACGCATATTCCCTGTTCATTGCAAATTTTGCCCGACCGGTGTGAGTATTTCGCTTGAAACGGTGTGAACGTGTTGTTCCACCGGTGTAGCCGCTCG
>ERZ808044.918-NODE-918-length-21706-cov-3.580008_pt1 | contig 21706 bp, 16 predicted proteins | sample MGYA00380195_ERZ808044 | MGnify/ENA primary metagenome ERZ808044 (study PRJEB31490, sample SAMN06133423) | mouse gut metagenome | isolation source: Z7_2 | host: mice | place: China: Chengdu | collected 2015-05 ...
GCTGTGCCCGCTGGTCCCGAAACTCCTGCCCCGGTAAAAATCTCCGAACTGCAAAACTTCCCGCCATTGTTTATAGAGAGCGATCTGCGCTTTTACCGCCGCCAGTTCCTCTTTTCCCATATCGCAGAAATTGCACTCATAGCCGCAGACACCGAAGGCCGCCACATGGAAGCGGGTCTCCAAAGGTGTGACCCGCAGGGTCTGGTGGTTGGGGCAGGCGGACACATGCGCGCTGACCGTGGACATGGGATAGCCGTAGCTGTACCCGTTCTGAATCTCCGCCCGGCACAGGGCATCGGTATTGTCGCTGGCCCAGATCTGGGGAAAATACGCCAGTATCCCCAAGTCAAATCGATTGCCCCCCGAACTGCATCCCTCAAACAGGATTGCCGGAAAGCGCTCCGTCAATTCCTTCATGCAGCGGTACAGGCCGCACACATAGCGGTGAAACACCTTTCCCTGCTCCCGGGGTTCCAGATCCTTGGCATAGACATCCGAAAATATGCGGTTCATATCCCATTTCACATAGCTGATTTCCGCCGAGGAGAACACCTTGCTCATTTCCTCGATGATGTATGCCTGCACCTCCGGATTGCCCAGATCCAGAATGCGCTGATTGCGCCCCTCGGAATGGGGCCTGCCGGGGATGTCCAGGGTCCACTGCGGATGTGCCCGGTACAGCCCGCTCTCCACATTCACCATCTCCGGCTCCACCCAGATGCCGAACTCCAGCCCCAGGGCTCTCACCTTCTCACAGATTCCCCTCAGCCCGCCGGGAAGTTTCTTTTCGTTCACATACCAGTCTCCCAGGGAACGGGTATCATCCCTGCGCTCCCCAAACCAGCCGTCATCCATAACGAAGAGTTCCACCCCCGCCTCTTTTCCCGCCCGGGCCAGGCGCAGCAGCTTCCTCTCATTGATGTCAAAGTAGGCTGCCTCCCAACTGTTCAGCAGTACGGGCCGCAGCTTTTTCTTCCAGGTTCCCCGCACGATGTGTTCCCTGACAAAACGGTGCATATGTCCGCTCATGTCATTGAATCCCTGATGGGAAAAGGTCATCACCGCCTCCGGCGTCTCAAAGGCTTCTTCCGGGCTCAGTTCCCAGGAAAAGGACTGGGGATTAATCCCCGCCACAAAACGGGTTTTTCCGAAACCGCTGACCTCCACCGCCTCGTAGTGATTGCCGCTGTAGACCAGATTGAATCCATAGCAGTCCCCTGCGTCCTCCGTGGTGTGTTCCCCGGAGAGCATCACAAAGGGATTGGCCCTGCTGGAAGACACCCCGGCATAGGAGGCATTTACATGCCTGCCCGCTCCCATGGGAATGTCCGTTCGCTTCATCTCCCTGGCCCACTCGCCGGTAAAGGTGGTGAACACCAGATCCCGGGCGGCAAAATCCAGCTGCAGGCTCATAAGCCGCTTCAGTGTCACCGGGTGTTCCCCCTGGTTCACAAGCCTGGCGCTTCTGGTGATCACATCGCATTCCGGATATACATAATAATGCAGTTCCAGGGTCAGGCCATATCCCCGGTCTTTCAGCGTCACCAGCAGATGCTCCACCTTTCCATCCTCGCTGTAGGAGCCGGGCAGGTTGGCAAACGCCGGTTTTGTATCCGTAATGGAAAAGGAATCGTAGAGAAAATCCGAAGTAAAGCTGCCGTCCTCATGTACTATTTCTATAAAGGGCTCCCGGATATCCCCCTTTCCATAAGAGGACATCTCCAGGCAGACATCCTCCAGGCTGAAATGCCTGTGTTTGTCGTCATAATAGATCCCATTGCCCGGCGCGAAGGCATGTTTTTCCCGCAGCGCCGCCCCGTCCCCCGGGTGGATCCTTCTACCACAGTACAGATGCTCCAGATGTCCTGTCTCCATGACCTCAAACAGGTACGAACTGTGCCTGGTTTCCAGCAGGAATATCCCTTCTTTTTCCCTTATCATATCTCTCTCCTCCCGGGACGCAAGCCCCTGGGCGCCATGCATATGTCCGCCCTTCCGTCCTATTCCTCTAAAATAAGCTGCACCTTACTCTGGATAACGCGGGCCGTCTCCTCTGCGGTCTTGTCCCCTGCGAAATAAGCCGCCGCCTCTTCCTGCAGAATACTGCGGATATAGGAATCCACCTCCATATACACAAACTCGCCCTGGTAGATCACATCATTTATCATCTGGATCTGAGCCTCTGTCAGTTGCTCTTCCAAATGGTTTACGATTATGACATCCTTTCTCTCCGTCTTTTCCAACGCCTTCAGCCAGGAACTGCAAATGGGAAACTCATATCCGCTCCCCATCTGATTCGTTTCCCCAAGAAGGCTTTCAATATAGGCCCAGGCTCCTTCTTTGTGTCGGCTCCCCGCATAGATGGCGCAGCTGTCGCTCTGCATATGCACTCCGTATACTTGCCCGGCAGCGTTGGGAAAACCATAGACCCTGCATTGTCTGCCAAATACATCCACATAGTTCAAATAGGCGCTATAGCTGTACAGATAAGCCTCGCCCACCAGCAAGCCTTCCTGCAGTTCCCGGTATTCCCCTGAAGGCAAGTCTGTCCCTGCCCATTTCCCGCTCTCCCTGCACAGCGCCAGTATCTTTAAGAATTCCTCCGTCTCAAACGAGGCTTCCCGTTTCTCCCAGTCCACAAAGTCGTTTAACATGCCGCGCATCAGATACTCCAACAAATACGACGGATTACGGGAGCCGATATAAAGAGATTTTTCCCACTGATTTATCTCAATCATCTCATACAACGCCCCGGTATTCCATTGTTCGGCCATCCCGGCATATTCCGGGTTTATTACAACACCGCTCACCGCAAAATGCGGTGTCATAAGATACAGACCCCCGTTCACTTTAAAACCGTTCAGCACGTTCCAGATCAAGTCATCTCCATAGGGGGACTGCTCCAGATAAGAGGTCAGATCCTCCAGATAACCGTTCCCGGCGTAGGACTTATAACGTCCCAGTCCCGCCATTTCAATGAGATCCGGCGCCTTCCCGCCAGCCATGTCTGCCTGCAGCCGGAGCAAATCATCCCACCAGTTCCACTCCTGGTCCTCCGGCCCCCGCATGGTATTATAATTCCTAATCTTGATATAATAATCCTCATTGGTTCGGTTGAATTCCATGATCGCCGCCTGTACTTCCTCCGTGACCCCCATGTATCGCATGGTTCCATAGACCAGTTCGGCACGCTGTTCCCCGAAGTTGTCCCGATGACTCAACAGACTATAGCACAGATTCCCGCCGCTTTCCTTCCCATAGAGCCGCAGGCTTTCCTCCTGCGGGTCATAGATCCCCGCCAAAACAGAGGAAACCCCACAGGCTGTCAGATCGGAACGGGCCAACAACCTGCCGCTGCCTTCATCGACAAACAGCAGTTCCTCCTCCGTGGCCAGGCACAGCAGTCCCTCATCTGAACCAGTCAGGCCAACGGGGCGCAGCGTATAGGCCTCCAGGTCCCATTGTTTCTCCGCCTGGTCTTCCTGCAGACAATATAAGGCAATTCCTTTTTTCGTCACAGCCACGCATTCCACGACGCCTTCTTCATTCTCCAGGAAAAAGCGGGCATCTCCGCCCAGCCGATACTCCTGCTCCGGTTTTCCTTCCTCTCCAAAACGGGTAACTTTGCCCCGGCCCGCCAGATAAACTTTTTCTTCGGAGTCCACATAAAGGCCGCTCCCCAGGTTTTGCCACTCCTCATCAACAGCCTCAAAGGCAGTGACCTTAAGCCAGGTCCCTCCCACATACTTTCGAATCTCAAAAACAGTTTCCTCCGGCAGATAAACCTGCGCATAGAGTGTTCCGTCCCTCTGCGCGATATTGATCAGGCTTTCCTCTTTCTCCTGCTGCCACGGAATCTCAACGGCGGCGGCTTCGCCGGAGGCATACTCCAATCGGTAAATGCAGTCGCCCTTTACAGCCGTGACAGCCCAGACACACTCACGGCCGCAGACTACCTGCTCAGGGCGGGGAATCGCCTGCGTCTGCGTAAAATCCACGCCGAAAGCCTTTTCGTCCACGCCCTCTTCTTTTTCTTTCCCGCAGCCTGATAAAAATATCATTATTAGTACAATGGCATGGCAGATGCCGAAAATAATCTGTTTTTTATATGGCATGACATGTCTCTTTCCATGGCTTTGCGTTCTAACCGGCGCCACTCCTGAAGGAACTTCCTTTACACTGGAGGGACTAACAACTTAATTATAGCATATCCTGACCACATTTCACCTAAAATCTTTTCTTACAAGTCTCTCTTTTCCTGCCTAACCGCTTCATCATGGCATTTTATCTTTATACAAAGCAGCAATGCCCTTTCCGGCCCCATAAGCCATGCACCCTCCTGCCTGCTGCCGCATAGAATAACACAAAAGCAATTCCACATAGGGGAGCCCCCATGAACCGAATCTTACATATCAAACTGCGGACCATATTGGGCATCGCATGTCTGGTGATCTGCGTTCTGCCCACCACCAAAAACATCGGGAAATCCCAGGCGGCGGAGGACAATGCCCTGGCCTTTCCGTATACTTCGGACTGGACTTCGCTGCCCCTGTCGGATGTGGCCCTGGTCAACAGCTATCTGTCCCATATCCAGGAAGCCTGCCGGGCCTATTACTCCGGGCAGGGAGAAGAAGTTCCCACCGTGTCCTGGTACTATGTAACCCTGAAAGGGCTGCAGGCCGACCCCCAAGCCCTCAATCCCACGGTACATATTACATTCACCCTCATGCCCTATGTGGATGCCCACAACCCGGTGGGGGTAGACGAAGTGACTTTTGCCGCCTCACACACGGGGCAGATCACGCTGATGGAATATAAGCGTATAGAGGCCGCAGTTTAACAAAAACGGTCCATACCCTGTTCTCCGAAAGAGGTTTTCTCTTTCCGGCCCCGGGTGAATTCCCGCACCGCCTCCAGAAACGGCTGGCCATAGCGCTCATACTTTTTCTCTCCCACACCCGCCACCTGCAGCATCTCTCCCTTGTCAAAGGGCAGGCGGATACACATATCGGTGAGGGTCTTGTCGCTGAACACCATATAAGGAGGTACGCCGCCCTCCCGGGCCAGTTCCATCCGCAGTTTCTTAAGCACATCGAAAAGTTCCAGTCCCCTGCTGTTCAGCACATCAGACTTACGGGCTTTCCGGGTTCTGGCGGCAGCACCTTCCTCTTCTCTGGTAAAACGCAGGATCAGGGAATCGCTGCCCTCCAGCAGGTCCTGGGCCCTGGCGCAGACTTTGAGGACGGCATATTTGTCCGGCGTAGACTCCAGATATTCCCGTTCCTCCAATTCCCGAATGATCCGTTTGATCCGGTCCTCGGACAGGGCCTGTAAGACGCCGTAGGTGGAGCAGCGGTCCGCCCCCAGAGCCAGCAGTTTGGAGCGCTTGTCCCCGTGCAGCGTTCCGGCCACCACATTGACGCCATAGCGCTGGCGCAGTTCCAGAATGCAGGTGACAACCTGCCGGGCCTGCTCCGTGCAGTCCTGCTCCTCATATTCCCCCCGGCAGACAGAACAGTTCTCACAGCGCTGCAGACCGTATTCCCCGAAATATTCCAGAATATATTTTCGCAGACAGTTGGTGGAGCGGGCATATCCCACCATGCTCTGCAGCCGCTGGCTGTCCCGCTCCCGCACCAGCGCGTTCTCCTCCGGGCCCAATTCCTCGTTGGGAGCTTTGTTGTCCAGCAAATACTGGTTTACCATCACGTCCTGACCGGAGTAGAGCATAATACACTCCGATGCCGCGCCGTCACGGCCTGCCCGGCCCGCCTCCTGGTAATAGTTTTCCATACTCTGGGGCATGTTGAAATGGAGTACATAGCGCACATTGGATTTGTCGATGCCCATGCCGAAAGCGTTGGTGGCCACGATAACCGGTTTTCTGTCGTAGATAAAATCCTCCTGGTTCTCACTGCGCTCCTGGGCCGTCAGTCCCGCATGGTACCTGGCTGCGGCAATGCCCCTGGCCAGCAGAGCCTCATGCACCTTCTCCACATTCTTGCGGGTGGCGCAGTAAATGATGCCGCTGTCTCCGGGATGACTCTCTATATACTGCTGTACATAACTCAATTTGCTTTTGGGAGTTTCCACGCCGAAAAAGAGGTTCCGGCGGTCGAAGCCGCTGATCAGGAGTTGGGGATTCCCCAGTCCCAGCACGGCGATGATGTCGTCTTTTACCTGACTGGTGGCCGTGGCGGTGAAGGCGCCGATCACAGGCCGGGGAGCCAGCTTTTTCACAAAAGAAACGATTTTCAGATAGCTGGGCCGGAAATCCTGCCCCCACTGGGAGATACAGTGAGCCTCGTCCACCGCCACCATACTGATCCGGGCCTGCCGGGCAAAGCAGGTAAATTCCCAGGTCTCCAGGCGTTCCGGGGCCACATAGATAATCTTGTATCTGCCTGTCGCGGCGTATTCCATGGCTTTCCGAATCTGGCCTTCCGTCAGGGAACTGTTGATATAGGCGGCGTGGACGCCCGCCTGGTTCAGGGCCTGAACCTGATCTTTCATCAGAGAGATCAAGGGAGAGACCACCACCGTGATCCCCGGCAGCAGCAGGGCCGGTACCTGATAGCAGATGGATTTGCCCGCCCCGGTGGGCATGATGCCCAGCACGTCCCGCCCCGCCAGGAGACTGTCGATGAGCAGTTCCTGGCCCGGCCGGAAATCTTTGTAGCCAAAATATTTCTTCAGTATTTCCTGTTTTTGCAATGCTTTGTTTCCTTTCTTTTTCCGTTCTAACCCCCATGATTCTGTGCGGAGAAATGCCGTTCTTCTCACACTAATGCATCTTGGAAAAGTACTCCAGCAGAATGTCCTTGATATGGTTATACCGCCGGGCGTAAGAGTTTTCGACCCGGATGATCTGTAGATGATGCTCCCGGCAGATCCGGTTCTTCTTCTCGTCCCTGCGGCGCACCACCTCGTCCTCATAGTGCTCTTTGCCGTCCAGTTCAATGGCCAGCATGGGCAGTTCCTGCTCCCCCTGCTTTTCGTAGACCACAAAGTCAAACCGGCCGGTGTAGAACAGATCGTCAAAGGTATCATTACTCTGGAACACCTGGGAAATGGGCACTTCCTTATGTACTGCGTATCGGCTCTGGCTCAGCCAGATATTGCTCAGCGCATGGCTTAAATTCTGCAGAAATGCCTCCTCGGTGGCGGTGCTGAAAGGCTTGACCCCCAGAGCCCGGGAATTGGCCTTTTTAGGGGTTACAGCGGTCTTTCCGCTGCTGCGCACATACTGCACCAATTCATACAGATCGTCCTGCCCCTCCTCCTGGTGCAGGCGGCTCAGATTCTTCTGGCTGCCCAGCACCACCAGCTTGTCCCTGGCCCGGGAAGTGGCCACATTGATCAATTCCTTGTTGTTTTTCAGCCATTCATAAGTACCCGCCTGGGTCTGGTCGGTGACAGCCGTGGAAAACAGAATCACCTCTTTCTCATCCCCCTGGAAGGCGTGGACCGTGCCGCAGGTCACACCCGTGACCCCCGCCTCCTTCAAGGCCTGCTCAATCAGCAGCTTCTGGTTCACAAAAGGGGTGATAATGCCGATGGAACGCTCCCGGTGGGCGGCGGCATAGGCGGCGATGGCCTCTGCCTCCGCCGGAGCCGTATTCTTCAGGCCCGCCTGGGCGTCCTGCATGTCCAGATACTCCAGGGGTACCGGTTCCTGGCTGACGGTCTTGATCTGCAGGCGGGAATTGTAGTACTTTTTATTGTTGAAACCGATGATTTCGGGATGGCATCGGTAGTGGTTGTGCAGCAGGATCTCATCGCTCACCGCATCGCAGGCCAAATAGACCTTGTAGATGGAATTCCTGCGGTAATCATACTCCTCGGTAACACAGTAGCGCTTTTTCAGCCTTTCCCCCGTCAGTTCGTCCAGCAGGATCACCGGGCTCAGCTGCTGGGGATCCCCCACCAGCATCAGATTGTTGCCCCGCAGGATGGGCACCAGAGATACCGCCATATTGCACTGGCTGGCCTCATCCATAATCACCATGTCAAACAAAGGCTCCGGCTCCCCCAGACGATGTGCGGAGATACAGGTGGTGGCGATAATGGGAAAAATTTTCTGCAGGCGCAGCAGATTTTTCTTTTCCCCCAGATATTTTGCAAAAGCCTCCGTGGCCTTGTCCAGATCCTCCTCCTGCAGAATCTTCCGTAATTCCTCAAATTCTTTGTCGTCCAGCCGTTTCATATAGCCGGCCCCGGTATAATAGAGATATTTTTTCAATTCCTCCACATCATCGTCCACCAGCGCCAGGGCCTGCTCTTCCGACACCTTGCCCAGAGTATCCAGACGCTGTCTGATCCGCTTAAGCTGCCTGCCTCCCAGATCTGCCTGAAAGGGAAGCATCTGGGCTGTCATCTGCTGTCCATCCTGGTATTCCAAAAGACGCCGGATGGTCTCTCCCCGCTCCTGGAGGTCCAGCGCCTCATCATATTTTTTCAACAGATCCGAGAGTTTCCTGGCCCGCTGTTTCCGTTCGTCCCGATTGCGGTCCAGCGTGCTCTCAAATACGGAGACGGAGCGGGTGCGCCGGTACAGTTCCCGGATATACAGAATGGCTTCCCGCACCACCTCCCGGTTGCCCAGCCGCAGGATGGGAAAAGCAATGGGCTTCCCCCGGTATTCCAGACCGGTGAGTTTCTCACATACGCCGTCTATGGGATGATTGTTGTTGGAAGCAAAAAGCACGGTCTTTTCATTGAAGAAGGCCGTCATGATGGTGTTGAGAATGGTGTTGGTTTTACCCGTGCCGGGAGGGCCCTGGATATAGGCCACCGGGTATTTCATGGCATTGTTGATGGCCAGCAGCTGGTCCATGTTGACCCGCTGGTTGATCAGGGCGATGGGGCTGGCCTGCCGGGCCCTGGGGCGTTCCAGCAAATCCCCGAAAAACGCCTTGATGGGCACGGGAACCCGGTTCTCCCGGTACAGTTTCAGAATGGCCTTGTATTCCTTGTGCAGGTCCAGGGCAATGTCCATGCCCAGGCCGATGATATAAGGCATATCGTCCACCAGGGCATTCTGTCTGCGGGTGTGCCGATTGACGCAGTCCTTGATCCGCTCCTGGTTTCCGGCAAAGTCCCGTACCAGTTCATAATCCTCCGCGTCCAGATATCTGCGGATGCTCTGCGTGGAACCGTCCACCGTAAACTCCGTGCACACGGTGATCTCCTCGTCCGGGCGCAGCACCCGCCTCTTGATGTCCAGATTCAGGCTGCGGTAGGCCAGCACATGCAATCCCCTGGGCAAATGGACGCTCAGCACGTTCATGGCAAGCTGCTGCAGCCGCAGGGAGCCGTCCCGGCGCTCCGGCTGGCGGGTCTTGTACTGAAACTTTTTCACGATCTCCCGAAACTGCTCCTCGCTGAGTTCATAGACCTCCCCCACCAGCCTTTCCCGGTCCAAATAGCGGACCAACTCAAAATCCGCTATATAGGGAGTGGTATCCAGACGGTTGCACATCTCCAGATAGCTTAAGATCTTCAAGTTGGCCGTATTGTCAAACAATGTCTTATATTTGTGGGGATTTAGATAAATATCCTCCACCAGCTTCTGGTTCACAGGGCAGTAAGAACCCTCCACCACCTGGGAACACTGGATGGAGTCAATCTTGATCCGAAGATCGGCCACCGTGTATTTTCCCAGATGCAGGCCGTCCACGAACAAAATTCCCCTGTGGACATCCAAATCCCGGATGCCGATCCAGTACTTGGTCAGCCGCTCTTCCTGGTTCCGATATTCGATACTAAGCCATTTTCCCTCATGAATCGCCTTGAAAATGTCCCTGTAGACTGCGTTCATCTCTCCTCTTTCCCGCATATCGGGGGAGAAGCCTGCTCCCCCGTTTTCATGCGTACCGCCAGAGCGTCCGTATTCTAATCCACCACCTCAATGCTCTCGATCACCGGCTGGTACTCGGCGGGAACCATGCCGTCCGTCTCCACCGCGTTCTCACAGATTTCATCCACAATCTCCATGCCGCTGGTCACATAGCCGAAGCAGGCATACTTGCCGTCCAGGGCAGTGCCGTCCTGATGCATGATAAAGAACTGGGAACTGGCGGAGTCGGGGATGTTGGTTCTGGCCATGGAAATGGCTCCCCGGGTGTGGGACAGGGAATTGTCCACGCCGTTTTCGCTGAATTCCCCCTTGATCTCCTGATCCGATCCCCCGGTGCCATTGCCATTGGGATCACCCCCCTGCATCATAAAGCCCTCGATGATGCGGTGAAAGGTCAGACCGTCATAGAAGCCTGCCTTTGCCAGATTGACAAAATTGGTCACGGTGATGGGGGCCTGGTCCGCATCCAGTTCCACCTCAATGACGCCATAGTCTTTCATATGGATCTTAATATGGTGCTTGCCGGACAGCAATTCCTCCGAAGCGGCGGGCTGGCTGGACTCCTGCTGCCCGGGATTGCTCTCTCCGCTCTGGGTCTGTCCGCCGGGAACGGGCTCCGAGCCCTGCCCCTGCTTTCCGCAGCCCGCCAACACCGTCACAGCGGCCAGACAGACCGCCAGAATACCACACAATTTCTCTTTCATAATTTGACTCCTCTCATTCCAGTTCCGTCTCTACACTTCGGTGCCCCTACAGGGGAAGAAAATATCATCTGCACAATTCCCAGCTGACATTTTCTTCCGGGCACCTCCGTTCCGAGACTGTTTTACATTCCAGTTCCGTCTCTGCACTTCGGTGCCCCTACAGGGGAAGAAAATATCATCTGCACAATTCCCAGCTGACATTTTCTTCCCGGCACCTCCGTTCCGAGACTGTTTTAATTTCCTCTTGACATTTCTTAACTGAACCAGTCGCTGCGCGACAGCACTAAAAGCCGAAGTTCCTTCGCTACTTCTTCTGTCTAACGTCTGGCTTCCGGCCTGTAAAAAGGAAACAGTACATCCTCCGCCAGCAGAATCTTGTATTTCTTGGGCCTCCTGTAGGCATTGCCGTGCACCTCCCGGCGGCGGTACTCCCGCATCTCCCTGATGGGGAAATCTGCCAGGAAAATCCCTTCCGCCCCGTCCGCCTCCAGAAGCAAAGTATCTCTGGAACCGCTGCCGTCCGGATTGTAGGCTATGCCGTCAAAGGCATTGGAATGGCCGTTGCAGTCCGGCTGCCCCTGGGGATAGTTCACGGTGGCTATGCCCATCATGTTCTCATAAGCCCTGGCCCGCAGCTGGGCCAGACGGTTCTGCTCCAGGGGACAGGCGTTGGGCACCAGCACGATCTCCGCCCCTTTCAGCATCAGGATCCTGCCGCTCTCCGGAAATTCCCTGTCATAGCAGATCATGCTGCCCACCTTGACCTTGCCCTTCGCCGTATCCAGATCCGCCACATAGAAATCCTCCCCCTGCCCGATCCGGCATTCCTCCCCGAAATCACAGGTGTGTACCTTGGAATAAGTATATGCCTCCCGGCCCCGCCGGTCAAACAGGGTAATGGAATTTTTGGGCAGCTTTCTGCCCTCGCCGGCCTCCAGATAAGTAATGCCTATGGCCATGTTCAATTCCCGGGCCAGCTGCCGATAGCTTTCCAAAAAAGGGCTTTTCCGGGTGAGAGCCAGGGCACTCAGCATTTCCCTGTCCTCCGGAATCCGATAGCCGCAGTTCCACATCTCCGGAAACAGGGCAATATCCGCCTCCAGTTCACTGGCCTTCCGGCAATATTCCAACCCTTTTTCCAGATTCCCTTCCATGGTGCCCGTGGGCATGATCTGCAGCATTGCCACTCGTATTTTGTCCATATTCCGTTCCTCCATTCCACCTATCCCTTTTACCGCTTTTTACCGGTCTGTTGCCATCCGCCAGGTACTCGATGCGTTTCCCCGGCCGCTTCACCGCCGCTGTACACCGCTTTGGCGCTTCCCCTGCTAAAACAACTCGTCCAGTAAAATATAGTAGCGTATCTTCTCCCAGTCGGGTTCCAGGCAAAGTTCCCGAAACAGGAGCATATCATCGTAGCCCTCATGGGCCCTGCCGCCATAATACAGACCGCCGAAATCGTTGGACAGGTCACGGTAGCACAGGGCTATGTCACACCATTTATCGGCGATACCCGTTCTGCCCAGGTCGATATAGCCGCAGAGTCTGCCTTCGTGCTGGAACACATTGGGACAGCAGTAATCCCCGTGGGACAGAACCAGTTCCTCCCGGGGCCTGTTGTCCCAGAGCCATTGCAGCAGGGCAGCAGGGTCTTTGAAACCGCCCTCGCCAAAGGTGTCCGGCTGTACATTGTCCAGATTTACCAGGCCGTTTCGCACTGCCTCCCCGGCCTGGACCAGCTTATGTTCAAGGCGCCAGTCTCCCGGGCAGCCGGATAGATCCACATTCCATAGCCTTTTTAACCCCTCCGCCATGAGCCGGGCCTGCCCGGCGGTATCCTCCCTATATGCCTCCCCGCACACCATGTCTCCGGGGAGCCTGCTCATCAACAGATAAATAGTATCCCCCTTCTCTTCCCAAGCCAGCATCCGGGGAACCGGGAGCCTGTCCTGCAGCCATGCCATCATACGGCGTTCATTTTCCGATTCCCTGCTTCGCTTTTGTATTTTCAGCACCCTGTCCCTGAAAAGCAGCACCGAGGAACCGGACATGCCTGTCTCGTCCAGCCTGTATGTCTCCTCCGGGATCAGTGTGCGAATCTTCTCCGGCAGCTGCATCTTTGTCCCCCTTTCCGTATCATCTTGCGGCGGTTTTGGAAATGATCTTCCGAAATCTGCTTCCCGATGAGAACCGGAATGTCAATGCCGCTCCCTGTATGTCCACGGGCGTTTTCAGCTCTTTCGCCCCAGGGCCGCTGGCGTTTCATACTCTATTATATGTAGTTGTCACCGATTCTCCAAGTATTATATATCAGAATATTATGTTTGTAAATGCATCAGATGGAATTATAACGCTTTTTTATAAATGCGCACCCATCTTCCCGGCGCGCATATCTTAAAGCAGAGGCTTTATGGGGCAGCCCGCCTCCGGATAAAGCCTTTGGGCTGACAGGAAATCTATTTAAGATTGTTTTTTGGAAAGGAAAACGAAACCATATGACCAATATCTGCAAATTTGAAGAAGACACCAAGAACTATCTGGCCAGATTCTACGAAATTCTGGAGGAAATGATCCAAGGAATGGAGGGAGCGGAGTTGAACGACAGCCTCTCCCACAATTTCATCGTACAGATGATCCCCCATCATATGGCGGCCATCGAAATGTCCAAAAACCTTTTGAAATACAATCCCTGTGCTCCCCTGCGCATCATGGCGGAAAATATCGTCTCCATGCAGGCCAGGGGCATAGAGGAAATGAAAGAGGCGCTGGAACCCTGCTGCAAACTGATCAATTCCAACCAGGACCTGTGCCTGTACCAGCACCGCTTCCGGCAGATCACCCACAACATGCACATTGAAATGAACAATGCCTGCTCCGACAACAATATCAGCGCCAACTTCATGCGGGAGATGATTCCCCATCATCAGGGCGCCATCTATATGGCGGAAAATGCCCTGCGGTACTGCGTCTGCCCCAGGCTGCAGCCCATGCTGGAAGAGATCATTGTCTCCCAGAGGCGGGAGGTACGGGAAATGAATCGGCTGTTGGGTTGTTAGAACTCTACCAAAACAGTGCGAACAAAGAGGCTCCCGCTACCGTCAGCACCCCGGAGACCACGATAGACAGGCTGCCCATGGCTCCCTCCACCTCTCCCATCTCCATAGCCCTGGTGGTCCCGATGGCGTGGGAAGCGGTGCCCAGCGCAATCCCCTTTGCCACGGGTGCCTGAATGCGAAACAGCCGCAGTACCGGCTCCGCCAGCACATTGCCCAGCACGCCGGTGATGATTATGACCGCCACTGTTACCGGCACATAACCGCCCAGTTCCTCCGAAACGCCCATGCCGATGGCCGTAGTGATGGACTTGGGCAGGAATGTCACATATTCCTCGTGCCCCAGGGAGAACAGCACCGCCATGGCCAGGATGGACAGCAGGGATGCTCCCACTCCCGCCAGGATGCCCGCCAGCACTGCCTGCCAGTTCTTTTTCAGCACTTCGAACTGCTCATACAGCGGAACCGCCAGACAGACCGTGGCCGGAGTCAACAGGTAACTGAGGTATTTAGCCCCCTGATTATAACTGTCATAGTCCACGCCGCCGGCCAACAGGACTACTACGGTAAACAGGATGGAAAGCAGCAGGGGATTCAGAAATCTCCATTTCAGCTTTTTCTTCAGCCAGCTTCCCAGGAAGTAAGTACCCAGGGAAAGTACCACGCCGCAGTAAGCGGACGTCCTGATCAGTTCATTCATGGCTCTGCTCCTCCTTTTTCGGGACAGGTGCATCTGTATCTGCGTTGGCCTCTTCCGGCAGCGCTTTCCGTTCCGCCCCCGCCTGGTACATGCTGGTCTGCAAGGGTTCCTGGGAATGTGTCTGCAAAGGTTCCTGCAGGACTTCCCGGGAACGTACCCGCAGAACCGTCTGTGTCACCAGGCCGGACACCGCCATGACAATAACAGTAGAAACCACCGTCATGGTCAGATACTCCAGCCATGACGGGGCTATAATCCCCCAGGAGTCCATGATGCCCACCGCCGCCGGAATGAACATGACGGGCATGATCTCCACCAGAAAACATGCCGTCTCCCGCACGGAGGCCAGGGGGAGAATACCCGTTTTTAACAGGGCGAACAAGAGCAGAATGCCATAGATGCCGGCAGGAACCGGCAGGGGCAGCAGCTGGTGCAGGATTTCTCCCGCGAAGGAAATTGTCAGTATGATCAGGAATTGTTTTAAGTATTTCATTTTTACTCCATGGAAATATGAAATCGATATCACTAATCTTATTGGGCCAACTCACTCATGTCCTTTAGATTCCTTTTTTTCTTTCTGGTTAAGCCACCTTAAATGCTCTATGAAAATAACTATGGATGCGGCAACGGCCGGCATCATACGATAGGATTTTCCTTCATGGACAATCTTTTCCGGCAAAATGCATATCTGATCCAGTTTTGATTTATGTATCCATAAAAATTTTCTACCATCTTCTCGGCATTCTGTATCCTTTTTCTTATCTTCTCTCTTTGTCTGGATCTTAAAATTACTTATTATTTCTTCCTTTTTCCATTTTGAATGTACATAAAATAAAAGCTGCGGCTTTCCTCCTTCCACAATATCGCGGTAAGCCGCAATTATATGTTCCCGAAAGCAAAACTTTTCCAGTCCTTCTCTCGGAATTTTTAACTCATTATCTATTTCTGATATAATGCTGTTTATTAGTCCGTCTTCTGTAAAATGCCCCGACTCATTTAATGCATAGCTTGTATTTAGACTTGCACTGACGCTATTGCAATAGGTTCTTTTCCCTATGGATAGCTTGTTTCCTCTTTTTACAAAAAAAATGTATCCATCCGAAGATATCACAAATCCGTTAAATCCCAAATGATTAGATAAGTGGGAATCCTTTAAAGTATGCAAAATCGGTCCAAATTCATATTGTTCGCGAACTGTAAGCCCATTATTCCAGCGATAGTCCATTGCGCGGTTCGTTACCAGCGAATCAAAAAACGTTGTTCTGGATGTTTTCATTACAAATTTTTTGTTATTAAGCGTCCAATCATCCACTCTGACATTTAGCTTATTATAAACTTTAGATGTCGAATGGATCTGAAACAACTCGTCAAAATGCTCCCGAATTATGTTCGGAAGTTCATATCTATCATTTGAATCCTGAATATCAATTACACATTGTTGCAATTTGTGTTCGCATACCATAGGAATGTATATTTTTGCTTTACATCTCTCTTCCACTTTGCGCAAATTCTTTTTTGAAGCAGACGAATTATCATAAGAAACCATTTGATTCTTGTACATTCGTGTCAGTTCGTCATAGTCATTTGTGAGTTTGATGGAATCCTCCAGTCTATTCATCAAAATATTGTGGATTAATTTGGATATAGCTGTCATCAGCAACGCAAAAACAATAGAAGAAAATATTGTCCAATCAATGATTTGGATTTGTTGATTTTTGTTCATATTGCTTTTAATACATACGGTCAAAATAGTTATAGCTGCTATGACTGCATTAATTACTTCGTAATTAATGTACTTGTATATAAATATTTTTAGTTTCCTTTTCATTTATTCTTTCTTGTATGATGTATTTTGAAGCAAATACAACTATTTCCTTTCTTTATATTGGCGGTATTTTATCCAATCCCTAATATTCCCTGTGTATCTCACTGATGCCATACCTTTCCATAAACTCCCGCAGTTCCCGGTCATCCCTTACCAGCATGACCTCCTCGAATTTACCGGTGCGGAGGTTCGTATAGCCTGCCACCTGTTCGCCGGTGCAGATGCTGCAGCGCAGGATGGGACAATGGGTTTTGGGGGGGGGAGAAAGGTTCAGAGGTACAATTTAGGGATTTTTTCTTAGGGAATTCTTTGTGGTTTTTCTTACCGCCAAAAATAAACCGCATTTTTATACGCCTTCGCCAGCAGTAACTACAACTCTATTTATGTTAAACCCCTATTAAAAATAATATATAGAACCAATTATGATCACAAAAGTCTATCTTCCCCTCATATATTTATGCTTGCAGCAATGTAACTAGACTCAATAAACAGCTGATTAGAGCCAAAATACTTGCTGAATATGCATAAATTATATTACTGTCCTTTTCTTTTTCGAACTCTTTTCCCGCTATTATAAATATACTTCCCCACATCATTAATGCAAGACTGACAGGAAAAACAAGTAACCACGCATTAGGTATTTTTAATGCAATGCTAACGATTCCATGTGGAATTGCATATATACCAAATAGCCACAAACATAATCCAAATAACTTGAACATACACGAAATTACAACACTAAGTATACTATCATATATGTGATTATTAACTCTAAACCGTCTTCCGATTTTCCACGGCCAAAAGACTACATTTATATAAAACAGAATATCTTTTATCCTTTTCGTTTTCTTGCTTTCTTCTAAGGAAATTGTCTCCTCGCTTTGCTCTTCCTTTATTCTTTTAAGTGCTCTATAGTATGCCTCTGCATGCATTTCGATCAATTGCTCTTTTGACTCAACCTGATTGTCTATTTTTCTTCCCTTACTCCTTTTGTTTTGCTTCCCCATATTTTCTATTATACCTTTCTTCAATTCATATCAAACACGCCAAAATAACGTGTCTCTATCCTGATATCTCCCTGATTATATATCCTCGCACAATACTTTGGAATAGCCTTCATATATTATTTCTTTGCTTCCTCGTAGGCACAGATTTGGAAGTCCTTTATGTCCATAAGAAAAATTTTTCTATGTATCAGACTGCATACTCCTTTTCCATTGAAACGATACTACTATTGTTTAAACAATAGTCAATCAATCTCTTTATTTGACATTCTTAAATCTTGCCGCTAAATACTTATCATTTATTCCTTACAAATATTTCACACTATTTTCTATGAATTAAGTTTTTCAAATTATATAATATTTATGCTCCAATTTTTCTGATCAAAATGTTAAGCCATCTATTATCACTTTTTTCTATCCTCACATCTTCTGTTACCCAAATCTTTATCAACTCAACATTGCGTAGAGACTCAATTAACATTATCATTGCTTTTTCCGTATAATCTGTAAAATATCTTCCTTTATCAACCCGTTCATTGTCTCCATATTTCCAAGATCCATAAAGTATCCCCTCTGTTTTCAAAGCATTCACTACTTTCCTAAGAACTACTTGCATGTTATCTCTTGCTACATGAAGCAAAGAGGCACATGCCCAAACAGCATCAAATTTTCCAACATATGCAATGTCCTCTGCTCTCTGGTGAAACACCTCAATAGGAACTTGTTTTCTAGTTTCTTCACACATAGCTATTGCAGCATCGAAAGCAATAACATGATAACCTTTTTCATAAAAGTACTTGCTATCTCGTCCACTGCCACATCCTAAATCTAATATACATCCTCCAATATTAATATACTTTTCAAATTCCTCATAAATACTCTCCATATCTGCGCCCACTGTTGTACTCACAAACTCCACAGCATTTTGGTTATAATATTCAATAGTTAACTCTCTATATAATTCTATATTCTCCATAAATCATATCCTTGCAGCTTTGCCGCATCATATACGGGTTTCAAATTATGTTCTAAAATATTAACAAATTGCTCCCTATTATTATTAGGAATATACAGACATTCCGCAGCCCATATGGCATTTAAATTATATCGCTTACATCTCTCAAATTTATCCTGTAAAACAATAGTATCCTTCCTATTTTTTGACATAAATAATTGGCTATATAAATAGTATTGGTATCGGGCAAACTCTCCAAAAAATTTATCCCAAGAAGGAAGTTTGTTATTTTTACTACTATTTAAATCTTTCTTCATAGGTGTTAAATTCCACAATTCATCATTAGCAATGTATGATCTAGGAACAAAATGATCAAGGTCAAAGTTCTCTATACTTAATTCTTCGCCTGCATATATGTCACGTAATGGCTGTCCGGTTATTTCTACAATCGCTTTCCATAAGTCCCTCGCTTTTTCTAGCTTTCGCACATCATCAGATTCTGGAGATATTTTGTAGACAATACCAGGAACACCCGGATTTCGATCCTGCAAAAACTGAATTTTATGATATTTAACCCAACTTGTAATCACAGAATAATTGTCAAGAATTAGTTTTCTCCAATTCGCATCTATATGTATTTTTTTCTGTAACCCTCTCCCAGCTATTATTTTATAGAAAAGATTGTCCGTCAGCTTATCTATATATTCAATAAACCTTCCTCTTTGGTCATTCCTTAAGTATTCGAGACCTTCCTCATCTAAAAAAGGATATAAAAGTTTATATGGAACATAATCAGTCAATCTGTATTTGTCCCTTTTAAGCAGCTCTTCATTTCTCTTTATTGCTAAAAGCAATTTCTCCTTAGTTGGATTTTGCGCAAGGTTTTTCCCCTCCTGTATATTTAAAACATTGATTGCATGTTCCAAAAAATTTTCCGAACTGCCATTTATAGTAGGGCCCAGTCTTAAATGATAATGAGTTACTGTATACCATGCCCCACAAATCATTTCATCTATAATCCGATCAAACGTCAGATCCTCTTCTGTCTCAAACATTAAGCTTAAAATGGCCTCCAGCCAATAAAACTTATAACTTTGAGATGTGTTATCCAACATTTTTGCAAATTTTCCTGTATCCAAATTATTTTGATAAATGATCTCCAAAGACAATCCAGATTCCATATCGCTCTCTTCCTGCTAATTCTTAATCTCCTTAGCTACTTTTAACATATTTCTGAAATTATCAACTATATAGTCTTCCAATGTATCTGGTCCCCAACTGATCCTGACCGAATTTTCTATTTGTACCAAAGGAATTCCCATAGCCGCTAAGACGTAGCTGGGAGAATAACTTTTAGATGTACATGCAGATCCATTGGACAAGCCGCAATACTGCTTAGTTGAAATCATTAACGCCTCTGAGGAAACTCCAGTGAAACATACATTCAGTGTATTTCCCATACAGTATTCCTGGTTGCCGTTTATATGGAATTCTATTCCAGAATTATTTAGTTCTGCCATTATTTTTTCCTTAATGGCGTACACATGCACTGCATTTTTCTTATATTCATTTTCTGCTATCTCGCATGCTTTTCCACATCCTGCTGTTAAAGCAACGGGGATTGTGCCCGGTCGAATTCCTCCTTCTTGCTGGCCTCCCAAAATAATCGCCCTTATCGGTGGAATTTTATATGATTTTCTTCTTAATATGAGACCGCCTATACCCTGGGGGCCCATCATTTTATGAGCACTGAAGGAGAGCATACTATACCGAAGTCCTCTGATTTCTTCAACCAGCTTTCCACTGCTTTGCGTTGCATCTACATGAAAAAGCACATCCCTCCTGCACAGTTCTTCCCCCAACTCTGTTACCGGCTGAATGATACCTGTTTCATTATTAACATGCATAACGCTTACCAGCAAAGTATCGTCTCTCACCTTGTCCAAGATTACATTTGCGTCAACTCTTCCAGATAGATCTGGTGCGATTATATCAACTTCATATCCTTGAGAAGCCATATACTTTATTGTTTCGAGAACAGCTTTATGTTCGATTGCGGTTGTAATTATATGTCTCTTATTACTTTTTTCTGCATACTCTTTCAACCCCTGAATGGCAATATTGTTGCTCTCCGTTGCCCCACTCGTAAAATAGACTTCACTAGTTGAAACCCCAAAGAGATGCGCCACCTGCCCTCTTGCATGTTCTACCACGGCACGTGCGTTTTCTCCAAAGCTGTGGGTTCTGCTGTCCGCATTTCCAACATTGTTTTTATATATCTCCACCATAGTATCCAACACACGCAAATCTATGGGAGCAGATGCATTGTAGTCCAAATATACACTCAATTTTTTCTCTCCTTGAAAGTCAACATCACCAGATCATCCAAATTCTTAATCAATCCGGTGCCACATAAGTAGGCGATTCCTCTCTCAAGATTCAGTCTGAAATATTTTTCCACATTTTCTTCATCTGTAGCTAAATTCATTTGAATACACCAGGCTTTTACTAATGCCTCATATATTTCATAATATTCACCGCCAAAAGTGAGCCACGACATCTCCAAGTTGCTGTCCGCCACGCTTGCAGTATCCGTAGGTACTGTTTTTTCACTAAGGGAATAGCATAGGGCCCATCTGCACAAAATATTCCAATTCTTGATGCCTGTTTTTCCTTTTAGCCTTGACAGTTGTTCTTTTGACTGCTGTGAAAGATGGATCTGCTTTTTTATCATGTCTTTTCTCCAACCAGGTAACCCTTTACAATCGTGGTGCTTTTTGTCTCATCATCGTACCTTAAAGTATATTCTTCTCCAATATTTTCTTTCATCAGTTGATAGCATGCAGCATCTATTTCTGAATCCGTAGACAGGATGATGGTCTGTTCCCCCGCATTGGGAAAATATGTTTTTATCAGAGCCATTCTGTGATACACATCCAACCTGGACAGCGGGGTGTCAATGATTACAGGCAATTTTTTCTTCGAGCAGATTGCCAGCGCCCACAGAATCGCAATAACCATTAACTGCTTTTCTCCGGCAGATAACGACTCTTTGGAAACTACTCTGCCGTCCTCCGACAAGTACTGCAAATCCAGTGTTTGGGAATCCATTACAATTTTTTGAATCAAATTACTCTTATTGGAAAGTTTTCTATAGCAAGAGGTTATGGTTTCCGACAAAATATCTGTCTTACGTTTTTGAAGTTCTATTTCAAATTGCTCAAGAACCTTTAAAGCCATATGTGAGTATTTTGAAATACGGTCTATGCGATCTCTTAACTCTGCTGTGGAAAGATATGACTCCACATAATTGCTAAATGCACTAGTAGAAATCATAACTTTATAATTCGCGGCACCTCTCTGCTGAACTAATTCATCCCTTTTAACCTGATCATCCAGGATAGCCTGCTCCGTTTTCTCTACCTGCTTATGTATTTGCTGTAATATGCTATCGTTTATATCCAATGTGATATAACTATCTAATTCAGCGATCTGCTTTTCCAGTTTCGCTTTCAGAGTCAATATCTCTTTTGCATCATCAGTCACATTTTTCATAGTTCCTTCAACCAGATTGTTGATCTGAAAAAGTGCCTGATCAGATAATCC
>ERZ808044.922-NODE-922-length-21624-cov-3.829535_pt1 | contig 21624 bp, 18 predicted proteins | sample MGYA00380195_ERZ808044 | MGnify/ENA primary metagenome ERZ808044 (study PRJEB31490, sample SAMN06133423) | mouse gut metagenome | isolation source: Z7_2 | host: mice | place: China: Chengdu | collected 2015-05 ...
CCGCATCGTCTACTCCCCCAGTCTGAAGGAACGCAGCAGTGTACGCAACATCGCAGAAAAATAAAAAACGGTTGTAAAACAACTGTTTTTTGCGCATCTGCCCGTTCCGCGGACAGACGTATTTAATCAAACGGCCCCGCGCCGCCTGCGGCGCGGAAAGCCAATTTACCTTAGTTTATTCAGCAATCTATGGGAAAAACATCTAAAGGAGGCCTCTCCCTATGAATGAAGCAAAAGATATTGCCCAAGGCCGCTGCTGCCTGGGTATCGAGTTAGGTTCTACCCGCATCAAAGCCGTACTCATTGGCTCTGATCACTCCCCCCTAGCCTCGGGCGAGCACAGTTGGGAGAATCGGTTGGAGGATGGTATATGGTCCTACCGCATGGAAGATGTATGGACAGGACTCCAAAAGGCTTACGCCAAGCTGCGCGGCAATGTATTCACCCAATACGGCGTGGAACTTACTTCCATAGCCGCTATGGGCTTCTCCGCTATGATGCACGGCTATATGGCCTTGGATAAAAACGGAGAACTGCTAGTCCCCTTCCGCACCTGGCGCAACACCATCACCGGACAGGCCGCCAGGATTTTAACGGAGCGTTTCCAGTTCAACATTCCTCAACGATGGTCTATCGCCCACCTCTATCAAGCCATCCTCAATGATGAGGAACATGTCAAGGATATCCGCTGTCTTACCACCCTGGCGGGATACGTCCACTACAGGCTCACCGGCTGTCAGGCAATCGGAGTCGGGGAGGCCAGCGGCATGTTCCCTATCGATAGCCGCACCGGGGACTATGATCAGACAATGGCAGACGCCTTCGACGCCCTGGTGGCTGAGAAGCACTATCCATGGAAAATACGGGAGATTCTGCCGCAGGTTCTCCACGCCGGCCAGCCCGCCGGAACCCTCACCCCAGAGGGAGCTAAACTTTTGGACCCTGCCGGCCTTTTGTCCCCTGGCGTTCCTCTGGCTCCCCCTGAAGGAGACGCGGGTACTGGCATGGTTGCTACCAACACTGTCGTTCCCTGCACCGGCAATGTGTCCGCAGGTACCAGTGTGTTTGCTATGATCGTGCTGGAGAAGCCCTTGTCCAAGGTCTATTCTGAGATTGATATGGTCACCACCCCATCTGGACAGCCAGCAGCCATGGTTCATTGCAACAACTGTACCAATGAGATCAATGCCTGGGCACAGGTATTTAAGGGATTCCTGGAGGCTTTGGGGCAGGTCCCTGACATGGATACTGTTTTCTCCGCTATGTTTCACTCCGCTCTGGCTGGTAGGGAGGATGCCGGCGGGCTGACTCTTTATAATTACCTGTCCGGTGAACCAATCAGCGGATTAATGGAGGGCCGCCCTCTATTGGTACGCACTCCTTGGTCCCAATTTGACTTTCCCAACTTCATGAGAGCCCACCTCTACTCCGCCCTGGCTACGCTGAAGATCGGGATGGATCTTCTGTCTGAGGAGCATGTAGCTGTCCATCGGCTGATGGGCCACGGCGGCTTCTTTAAGACTCCGGAAGTCGGCCAGCGTATCCTGGCTGCCGCCACCGCAACCTGCGTTTCTGTCATGGAAACTGCCGGCGAAGGCGGTCCCTGGGGTATGGCCCTGCTGGCAGCCTATCTGGTAGAGAAAAAATCCGGACAATCACTGGAGGATTACCTTGACAACCAGATTTTTGCCGGCCAGACCGTAGTTACCTTGGAACCCCGTCAGCAGGATGTGGAGGGTTTCAACCAGTTCATGAGGCAGTATCGCTGCGGTCTGGCAGTGGAACGCCAAGCGGTGGAGAGTTTAAAAGCATAAACACACCGATTACACGCTTTACTATAACCTATAAAAAATTGGACATCCGTGCAGTTACCGGCACGGATGTCCAATTTTTTATAGGTTCTTTCTGAACCCCCTGACACAAGCCGAAGGTTCTCAAGTGCAATAAAAAGCACACAGCTTAAAATCATTGCTGTAAGAATCCCCGCAGAGGCGGCTGTCAGCCGCCCACAAACGCATAGTATGCGCCCCTACAGGATATTTTCTTATCGCAACACCCTCTTAACAGGAAATTTTTTATCTTTATTTGCACTGCATCAAAACAAAAATTTTAAAATTCCATTTCAAAGCGTCACATCTGCGCCGGACGGATTTTGCCCCGACAGGCTGCGGCCGTGCGTCACACGCTTGTAAACAGCCAGCAACAGCTTTTCGGCCCATCGCCTAATCCGAAACTGTGCGTGATCCAATTCGCTGCCCAAAGGTTCCACCAGAACCGTATGCATCCCAGCACGATTTCCGCCCATAATGTCGGTAAACATCTGGTCTCCAACAACCATACATCGTTCCGGTTCGACACCGAGCCGACGAGCCAGCTCCAGAAAAGCGCCGGATGCAGGCTTTTGCGCATGGGCGGCATAGGGCGCGTCGAACAGCTTTGCAAACGCCTTCACACGCGGCGGGTCGTTATTGGAAATCATCGCAGTCTGACAGCCGTACCGGTTTAAAAAATCCAACCATTCCCGCGCCTGAGGCTCAGGATCCGGCGCGTCTACCAAGGCCAGCGTATTGTCGATATCTGTGATGACGGCCTGAATATTCAACCGGTCCAGGAGGCTGCCGTCAATACAGGTTACATCCTTCGCAAAATAATCCGGGAACAGATTGAACAATGCTTCCACAACTCCCTGTTTCTCATTTTCCCGCACAGGACGGTTCCGCGTCCACAATTGCATCTGCGCGGCAATGCTTGCAGCGCACAAACTGTTCCAGATTGACGCCGCACCTCTCCCGCATCTGTTCCAACTGCTCCGCGTCCGGCGGAGTAACCTTTGCCATTGTATCGCGCGCGATCACCGGCAGAATATTCTGAAGCGTGGCGCCTATCGCACGCATTTCCCGGGAAATCTGCAAAATGTCATCGTCGTTAATACCCGGAACATAGACCGAATTGATTTTAACAACCATGCCAGCCTTGACAGCCTCTTTGACGCCTGTCCTCTGACGCTCCAAAAGGCGCCGTACAGCGTTCTCTCCCCGCTCGCCCGATACATGCTCATAAATATGTACAGCCACATTCGGCGTATGGGCATTGACTGTTACAGTCAGCGTCTCAACACCAAGCTGCGCCAGCCGGCTTGCCTGCTCCGGAAGGAACAGACCATTTGTACTTAGACAGAGATGTATTTGCGGGTATTCAGCTTTTATAAGGCGCAGCGTCTCAAAGGTTTCAGGATTTGCCAACGGCTCCCCCGGACCTGCAATTCCGACAATGCGGATATCGATCCCGCTCTCACGAACCCTGCGAAGGTGCTCCAAAGCCTGCTGCGGCGTCAGAATCTCGTTGGCTAGTCCAGGAGCGCATCCGTGTATACACGGATTGACTGTAGGACGGCAAAACGCACATTTTATATTGCAGTATGGTGCGACAGCCAAATGTATACGCGCCACACGCGCTCCATGATTGGAAAAGCAGGGATGCTCAAATGAGAGCGTGGAATGAATTGTTGATTGACTCATATTTTACTTCCGTTTTCTGGCGTACGGGTCAAGCGCATCATTCAGCCCGTCGCCCAGAATATTAAATGCGACTACAATAATAATCAGCATCAGGCCCGGATACAGAATGTACCACGGACAAATGGTCATATAACCGCGCGCATCGGCGATCATATTTCCCAGTGAAGGAGTTGGCGGACGAATACCGAATCCAAAAAAGCTCAGTCCGGATTCGTACATAATCGCGCCTGGAATTCCCATTGAAAAGGATACGATAATCAGAGACAGGCACCCAGGCAAAAGCTGACGCGTGATGATCCAGAAATGCGACGCGCCAAGCGCACGCGACGCCTTAACATACTCCTTCTCCTTAAGCGCCAATGCCTGCCCCCGCAAAAGCCGTGTGACATCCGGCCAGCCGACGACGACGAGCGCAAGACAAACAGTAAACAGGCTCGGCCCCATGACGAGTGTGATCACCATCGCCAACAGCATCACTGGAAAAGCGAGAAAAATATCGGTCAGGCGCATAATGACCATGTCGACCCATCCGCCAAAATAGGCTGCCGCAACGCCGAGTACAATTCCAACAATCATGGTAAGCCCGCGTGCGACAACGCCTACCAACAGAGAAACACGGATTCCATACAGCACGCGGGTAAAGATATCGCGGCCAAGCTGGTCTGTACCCATTATGTTCGCAAGATCAGGCGCAAATGGCGGAAACAGATTTTTCCCATCGACCACCCTGCGCGACTCGATGGCCTCCGGATCGAGGCCGAGAATCATCGGCAGCAGGATCGAAAGCGCGGCCAGCGCCACGATAACCACAAGCCCGATCATTGCGGCGCGATCCTTTTTGAGCGCCTGCCAGGCATCCCGATACAGGCTTCCCGACGGCGGCGCACCCGATTCCAGCATCCGACGGTATTTTTTATTTTTAGGAAGGTATCGGTTCTGTTCCATAAAAGACCATCCAATCCGCCGCTTCGCATCGGCATAAAGATAAAAGTGGTTTCAATTATGCCACAGCGGCAAGCCCCTTTGGGCTTGTCTGCCGCAAAGCGGCAGCAAAACCGGCCTTGCCGGTTTGGACTATGGTATAATTGCCCATCAAAAGGTGGTTGCCGCGTAAGCGGCGATCCGTTGGGTATAACCCCGGTATCATAACCGCTTTACGGTTATGATACCTTAATGATATCTGACGCGTGGATCTGCGGCAGCATACAGAACGTCGACCGCCAGATTGACCAGACAGATGCTCACGGCAAGGACGAGTACGGTTGCCTGTAAGGCCGGCATGTCCTTATAAAACAATGCGTCATACCCATACTTTCCAATTCCCGGCCAGGAAAAAACGCTCTCCACGATCATTGTACCGGTCAACAGACGGCTCATATCCGTACCGACAAGCGACAGCACCGGGATTAACGCATTCTTCAGCGCATGTTTCCAGATGACGCTTTTTTCCCGCAGACCTTTGGCACGCGCTGTGCGGATATAGTTCTGAGGCAGCACCTCCAAAAACGCTGATCGGGAAATGCGGGCCATCATTCCGGCGGACGGAATGCCCAGGGTGATAGCCGGAAGGATGATATAGATATCAAACCCGCCCTGATAGCCAGAAGGTGGGAGCCAACCGAATTTTACAGCTAAAACAAGCTGTAAAATCAGTGCGAACCAAAACTGCGGGATTGAAAGTCCCAGTACCCCAAACATTGTGATGCCTCGATCGAACAGGCTGCCGCGGCGCACAGCCGCGCTCATTCCTAAAAACAAGCCGACAACGATGCTGATCACTTCTGTCGTGACAGCCAGTTGAATTGTTTTTGGAAAGACGGTCAGTATTTCCTCCAGCACAGGACGATGCGTCTGATAGGACCGTCCCAAATCTCCCTGCACAAGGTCCAGAAGGTAATTTCCATACTGTACCAGGATCGGCTTGTCAAGCCCCATTGTGGTGCGGATTTGCTCCACTGTAGCCTCGTCGGCATATTCGCCGGCAATCAGCCTGGCCGTGTCGCCGGGAATGACGTTGACCAGCAGGAAAATAACCAGCGTCAACCCAAGTATGACAGGAATCAGGGCAAGCAGTCTGCGGACAATATAGCGGGGCATCAAAGCCACCCCCTTTCATTCTTCATCCGGCATTCCCGCGGAATAAAGCTGTTCCGCGGGAATGCCGGACTGCTCCAACAGCTCTTACTTATCAAGCCAGACACGGTGATAGGTCGATACATCCAGGGCACTCGGGCAGTAATCCCGGACGAACGGCTGGCAGATGTCGACGTAAATATTGTGCGTCAGGTATGCATACGGCAGATCCTCGAGCACCAACTGTTCGATCTGCTGGTACAGCGACGCCCGCTCATTGTCGTCCGTAGAAGCGCGGGCCTGCTCGATCAGCGCATCAACCTCCGGATTGGAGTAACGGGCGTAGTTTCCGGCCGCTCCGATATTGTCGGAATGAAGCAGCGGATAGAACATGGCGTCCGGATCGGGATATGTCGCGACAATATTGCCCCAGGCGATTTCAAACTGTCCAGAATCGCGCGCCTCGTTATAGGCGGAATTCTCCAGTGCCTTGATTTCAATATTGATGCCGATCTCCTTCAGATTCTGCTGATAGATCTCCAGTATTTTGATGTTGTTGTTCCATGCAGGTGTGATAACTTCGAAGGTCTGCGGCAGACCGTCCGGATAACCGGCTTCCGCCATCTTGGCCTTGGCCTTTTCTACATCATAAGGCGGTGTGGTAGCCGGATCGCCGGAACCGAGCATACCGCTGGGAAGCAGGACGTTCGCTACGGAGGCGCGCCCCTGAAGCATGTCGATGGTAGCCTGCGTATCAAGCGCATACAAAACGGCCTCGCGCAGCGCCTTGTTTGACGCGAACGGCTCCTTTTCCATATTGAACATCAAAAAGCTGGTGTGCAGCGTGTCGGCGCGGCCAATGCTGTTTGCATAACGCGGATCGCTTGTCAGGCGGTCGTAATGCGCCGGCGTGATCCAGGCAATATCAAGCGTACCTGCGTCAAATTCCACAATACGTGTATTTTCATCATTAATGACCTTAAACTTGACGCTGTCAAGATACGGACGGCCCGCCCAATAATCTTCGAACGCGTTGATCGTCAGATCCTGGTTAAAATTCCACTGTCCAACGGTAAACGGTCCGGCGGCTACAACATGCTGTCCAAAATCGTCGCCGAATTCCTCGACAGCTTCCTGTGGAACAACAGCTAGAGCGGCCGATGACAGCATTGAAACAAACGGCGCATATGGTTCTGTCAGAGTCAGCTCCAATGTATGATCATCCACAACCTTGATGCCGCTGATCTCACTGGCGCTGCCGGCGGTGTATTCGTCGAAGCCCTGGAGCTTATTGAGCATCCATGCGGCTGGAGAAGCTGTCTGCGGATTGGCGACACGCTCAAAGGAATATTTGAAATCCTGCGCTGTCACCGCGCGGCCATTGTGGAACTTCGCATCGCGCAGATGAAATGTCCAGACTGTTCCATCCTCGGATGGCTCCCAGCTCTCCGCGATACCAGGCTCAATTGCGTTGCCCTCAGGATTTAAACGCACCAGGCCCTCAAGGATGTTTGCCGCCACGATTGTCTGGTCCCATGCACTCAAGGCGGCCGGGTCAAAGCTTTTCGGGTCGGCCGACGTATAGGTCGTCAGCGTGCCGCCGTACTTCGGACCGCCCGTCTCTCCTGTTTCCGCGGTTCCGGACGACGCGGCCGAAGCATCTCCCGCACCGGAAGCAGCGGCAGAACCGGTCCCTCCCGCTGCGGAGCCGCCGCATGCGGTGGTCAACAGCATCGCGCCGCAAAGCGCCGCCGCAAAAAGCCTCGTCTTGACAGAATGCAACATAATGATCCTCCTTATTATGGCATCTATGGTATTTTCCGCCCATCCGGGGCGGCGTCGGACTGTGAATACAGGTGGCAGCGCACCATTTCCTCACCGAAGCTTACGACAGGAGCAAGCGCGGATGAGCAGATCTCCATGCGGTGCGCGCACCGCGGATGAAAGGGACAGCCGTCCGGCAGATGAACCGGGCTTGGAACATCGCCTCCAAGCGTCTGTTCAAAAGCGCCGGATACTGCGTCGATGTCCGGGATCGCCTTTAAAAGCGCCTGTGTATACGGATGGCGCGGATGGTCAAACAGGGCGTCCGAACCGGCCTCCTCCACAAGCTGCCCCAGATACATCACGCCGATACGCCCGCTGAGATATTTGACGACGTTCAGGCCATGGGCGATGAACAAATATGCAAAGCCATGCCTGCGCTGCAAATCGCGCAGCAGATTGATGATCTGGGCCTGTACGGAAACATCCAGCGCGGAAACTGGCTCGTCGCACACGATAAAGCGCGGGTTGACGATCAGAGCGCGGGCTATACCGATACGCTGCCGCTGGCCGCCGGAAAATTCATGTGGATAGCGCCCGTAATGCTCTTTGGAGAGGCCGACCTGTTCCAGAATCTGAAGCACACGTTCGCGGCGCTCCTGCGCGGAACAGCCCCCCTGAATGCGCAGGCCCTCCGAAACAATCTCCCCGACAGTCATACGCGGGTTTAAGGATTCATATGGGTCTTGAAACACAACCTGAATCTGCCGGCGCAGCTCCCGCCGCTTTTGCCGGGAACAGGCCGTCAGGTCTACGCCATCGAACAGCACTCTGCCCGAAGTCGGCTGCTCAAGTCCGAGCAGCACGCTGCCAAGCGTCGATTTGCCGCAGCCCGATTCCCCCACCAGGCCATATGTCTCCCCCTCGCGGATTTCCAGCGAAACGTCGTTGACCGCCTTGACGCTGTCCACCTGCCGTAAAAACACCCCGCCGCGGATTGGGAAATGCTTGACAATATGCTCCGCTTTCACAAGCGGTTGGTCAGTCCGCGACATACGCCGTTCCCTCCTTTTGCTCCTCAAGCCAACAGCTTGCGCGGTGGCCGGGACCTACAACGATTTCCGGCGGCTGCTGTTTGCAGCGGTCCGCCGCCGCGCCGCAGCGCGGCGCGAACCGGCATCCCTCGGGCATTTGTGAAAGATCCGGAACATTGCCCGGGATCACCGGAAGATCCTGCCCACGCTGTGTTGTCAGGCGGGGAATCGATGCGATCAGACCGCGCGTATAACAATGGCGCGGATGGTCAAGCACTTCACGGGTCGGTCCCTCCTCCACAATCTTTCCAGCGTACATCACCACGACCCGTTCCGCAAAGTTTGCGACGACCCCAAGGTCGTGCGTTACAATCACAATCGACATCCCGAGCTGATCGCGCAGCGTGCGCAGAAGCCCCAATCCCTGTGCCTGAATGGTCACGTCAAGCGCGGTGGTCGGCTCGTCCGCAATCAGTATTTTTGGATCGCAGCAAAGCGCCATCGCAATCATCACACGCTGCTTCATTCCTCCTGAAAGCTCATATGGATAACAGCGCATCCGCTGTTCAGGCTCCGGAATGCCGCAAAGCTCAAACAGATGTATGATACGTTGTTTGCGCTGCTCCTTCGACAGTTTTGTGTGGGCGCGCAGCGTCTCGTCCAACTGGTTGCCGACGGTAAAAACGGGATTGAGGCTTGTCATCGGCTCCTGAAACACAAACCCGATCTCGCCGCCGCGCACCTGCCGCAGCTCGTCGGAGGGCAGCCCCACAAGCTCCCGCCCGTCAAAAACAATGCTGCCCGTTGTCACAGCCGACGCGCCGGCCAGCCCGATCACCGACAAGCATGTTACCGTCTTGCCGGAACCTGATTCGCCCACAACCGCTACGATTTCACGGGGGAAAACCGAAAAGCCGACATCATCCACAGCCGGCAGCAGCCCATGCGCCGTTTGGAAACTCGTTGTCACATGTGAAAGCGTCAAAACAGGTTGTTCCTTCGTCATCAGGATTCTCCCCCCTTACCGCCTGCAACCGACGGCATACATTCACGTATGAATTGACTCAATTGCGTCCTGTCCATTGGATAGATCTCGGCTGGCGGACCGCTTTCAGTCAGCATCCGTTCAGCCAAAGCCATGAACTGTGCTGTTTCAACTCCGGCGCGTTCCTCCTCGCTCACGGCCATATCATGCATCTCGCACAGCTTGATCCGCTCGGAAAAGCCGATCTTCACCGCGACAGGTACATTAACACGCCGGCTGAATGTCTCAATAAGAGCATCCTCGCCTGTAAATCGCCGTTCCTGATATATCAGTCCTCTGACACAGGCGCCAAGGCCCTGCATACCTGCAAGAATATTATTGGCCGCGAACAGCGACGCCTGTTCGCCCGATGTCACAATATAGAGTTCCCGCGCATACCCCTTTGTAACCGGCGTTGAAAAGCCGCCGCACACCACATCGCCCAAAACGTCGTACAGCACAACGTCGACACGGTCAAACCAACCTGCTTTTTCAAGCGCGTTCAGGGCGATCGCGATGCCCCGTCCCGCGCATCCAACGCCCGGTTTCGGGCCGCCGGCTTCGCAGCACCACAGATTGGGCCGCGGGTTGGCGATCAGCCCGTCCTGCAAAGACGGCCCGCACGGCCCATCGTACCGCTCCAAAATGGAGATCAGCGGTTGCTTTGTCAAAAGGCGTGTCGTATCCTGCTTTGGATCGCATCCTACCAGCAGAACCCGGTACCCGCGCCGCGCCATGCACAGCGCGGTATTGACCGCCACGGTCGTCTTTCCGATGCCGCCCTTTCCATAGAGCGCAATCCGCTTTTTCATGGCGCCCCCTCCGCAAGCTTCAGCAGCCGATTCGCAATGGTCAGTGCGCCCTCGTATCCAAGCAGTGCACCAATTGGTTCTTCAGTCCTCCAAACAGGGGCAAAAAAAGGAATATAGTCCCAGTTATCGTCAGAACGAACATTGGATGAGCCGAATACAAGCCTGGCTCCAAACGCTTTCATCAATTCGACCAGCTCCCACCGGCCGACATCCTCATAAAATTCCTCGCATATTGGACGCTCAGGTTTCTTTGGGTGCGCACGATCCACACAGAGAAGCACACGGCAGCCAAGCTCATTTGTGAGGAAATCCGCCAGGCCATAGCCATACCAGCCGGCCGCCTCAATGGCAACGGGAACCGCATGAGAGCGGAGCTTTTGCGCGAGCGGTTCAAGCTCTTTCACAGCGCGGTCATATGCATCCAACCCATGCGGCGTCAGTCCGCGCCGTCCTGTCTGTCCAGCCAGCCACTCCAAAAAACGCCTGCTCCCCGCCGCGCCGAACGGCGCGGCCGAGTCCGGCTCCGACCGGCGCCACAAAAGCCCGGTAAAGACTTTGCCCGCCACACGGTAATCCGCGGACAGCTCCGGCAGGGAAATGCCGGAAAAAAGCCCTGGTGTGACACGGCATCCAATCCCGGTTTCAATTAATTCCCAAAGAGCCGGAAAATTGTCCCTGCGGTTGTAATCCGTCAGCGGAAGCCCTTCCAATGCCAGGAATTCTCCGCTGGCGGCCGGTACGACCCTCAGCTTTCGGTACAACGCGTCATAAACCGCGCCGGGCGCGTCCGTCTCATCGCCCTCCAAGCCGCTGCCGTCCAGCAAAACAGCGGCGCCGCCGGTTTGCCTTTCATAATCCAGCAGGATGCTTTCATATTCCTCCTCAACAAGACTTGTGGCGCATGTCAGGATCACCGCGAGCAGACCCGGGTGATACTGCCGCCACGCTTCGATCAGAGCCTCCCGCAGCTTATCGCGCGCGCCCAGCGCCATATCCCTTTCCACTACGGCCGTTGTCGGAAGAAGCGGCTCCACATCTGCGTAGAGCATCGCCAGACGATGGCCGGAGGAGCAGCTCACCGGTCCATGGATCAACGGGAGTACGCCAGGGATGCCGGCCAAGCACTTCAGTATCCCCAAGATCCCGCATCCAGTCATTGGTTCGAGTCGTTCGATGGACATATGACGCCCTCTACCTCCCTTGCTATAAACTGGCTTTCTGTAAAGGAATAACCGGACATCGCCAACAGCAGCTTGTTTCCAAGGTTGACAGCCCCCTCAAAGCCCACATGCGGAACCGTGTAAACAGTGATCGGGACGAATGGGATCCCATGCCGCTTGCAGGTGTGCTGCTCCTGATAGCCGCCGAGCCAGACATCCACGTCGTATTGACAGGCGACGCGCTCCAGATCATCCAGACCTGGCGAAAGAATGAATTCCTTCATTTTAACGCCGTGATCCCGCAGCATGTGGCGGATATCCTCCTGGCTCCACGCATGAGGCCAGAACATGGCTGCCGCCTGGATATCCATCCCATAGTCGGCCAATGTGTGCAACAAGCCGATCAGGCGGCCCGGGCCGCCGCTGACAAAAACCTTCTTGCCACTGAGCTGCTCCCGGTTCTTCTCGAACAAGTCCCTGTACCGCTTTTCCATCGCGTCGATGCCATCATAAACCGGCAGCTCCAATACATCCGCAATGCTTGTGAGCCATTCGCGCGTTCCGGAAAAGCCGTACGGCGCGCGCGGCCCCGCAAGGCGAATCCCCTCCTCGTCAAGGCGTTGGAGCAAGTTCCCCATCACCGACGAGCAGACAAGCGCGTTCGCACCGGCGTGCATACTCTTTTCAATGTCCGCCAGGGAGGAACCGCCGGAAATCACCGCATTCACCGGAATTTGAAGCTCTTTGAGCATATCGATACAGCATCCGATTTCATGTCCCCTGTGGCGCGACGGCCACATCCAGCCCACCAGGTTGACCGATTTTTCATGCCGGTAGGACTTGCCGAGATACGGACGATAGAGAGCCTCCAGAGCGGCGTCGTAGCCCGCCCACTGATTAGGACTCGACATCCCCGCGATTTCCAGAGCCTCGGTCTGAATTCCGGTGAATTTTTGAATCTCTCCTGCAACGCCTGCAAGGTCGGCGCCGCACAGAAGCAGCGCGTCCGTGGGCAAAAGGACGATCCGTCTGGCTCCATAGACGCCGCACAACTTTTTCATGCGGCGAAGCCAGTCCTCAGGCGGGGTAAAATCGCCCAGTGCAATTTGCTGCTGCCGGTACTCCAGCACGGGCAACGGACGTTTTCCCAGGAAGAAGTCGATCTCTCCCCACGCCACAATTGTAAAATTGAGATGATACGCGCAGCCCTTGGCGCCGACAATCACCGTCAGCACATCATCCATTGTCATAAACATGCGCAGGGCCGCAAACATGGGACCGAGCACCTGATAATCCGCCCAGAAAGCCGACTCCTTTGCGGCGTCCTGCTCCAGGAACCCTTCGATACCGCCGATATATTTCTGCATATGTATACCCTTCTTAACAAAACGCCCAAGCTCACATCAATATGTGACGATCCGTTTTTCCTCCAAAATCTCCCGTTGCACTTGACAAACCAGACCGGAGGTCAGCACCAAGCTCAACAGGTCGGACAGGTTGTGATCGCTGCCGCGAACCACGACCACGCTTTCACCCAGATCTCTTTGCATCTGCGCCGGCAAGTGTTCGATGGGATGAACGTCAAAATCATCCGCACAGCCCAAGCTTTTTCGTTCCACGAGCGCGGACTCCACTTCACCGCGCCGCACCAGCTCCGGCAACTGAACACCGAGACATTCGCCATAACGGTTGTGCTGCTTTCCCAGACTTTCCATAATGGCTATCTGGTCGTAGGAGAATGCGTCGTATGCCACCTGTGTTTCTGCCATGGAGAATGGCGCATCCCTCTTTGTGATAAATACATGCTCGCTTGGATAGCCGCTGATCGTACCGATGGAACAAAGATCGCGGCGCTCGTCGCGGGCATTCTTGTGCATATATGAATATGCACACAGGCTCATCACAACAAAGTCGCACTTTTCACGCAGCAATATTCCGGCTCGGTTGCGGGAGCCGCGGGCAAACAGAATATGAATCGGCAGACGGTATTCGGTGAATGCTTCGAAAATACCGGTAGCCATTCCTTTAACGCACAGGCTGCTGTCGAGCGGGAGCAGCCCGATAAAAATATCGTACTCGCACATCTCCAAAAGGCGGCTGCGGTCGGCGCTTTCTATGTATGTTCCCTGTGCGCCGCAGGCCTTTAGGGAAACGGCTCCCGCGGCCTTCAAATCAGCCAGCGCACCCTGCACCGTTCCCGCGCCGACGCCGAAGCGGTCCGCATATTCCTTGATCCCGGAGAGCTTGTTGTTTTCCCCGCGGAAAACCATGGTGATAAATTCACGCGCCAGGGCTCGCCGCACCGCGTCCTGCTTGTTGGTCAACCCTCTCAATACGCTCCCCCTTTCGTTTAAAAACAATATACAGTTTTCTGTAATCTAAGGGTAACACTTTATTTTGTTCTTGTCAACCAATTTTACTAAATTCATTTTGAGATTTGACAAAAAACAAATAATATTATATAAATCTACTATCCGTTTACACGTTGGGAGGTCTTTTCATGCCCAAGCAGCTATCTCATAAAGTGATCGTTCTCTCTTTGGATGCCATGACATTTGAGGATTTTTCCAAAGCCCGTGACCTGACCGGGTTTTCATGGTTCTGGGAACGCGGCGCGCTGGCGCGCCATATCCGAAGCGTCTATCCGTCGCTGACCTATCCCTGCCATGCCGCCATGGCCTGCGGCTGCTGGCCAGAGGAAAGCGGCGTGTTTAACAACGAATTGTTTTTGCCTGAAACCCGCCGAAGGCCGTGGATCTTCTATCACGATCAAATTCGCCGCCCCACCATTTTCCATGCGGCGCGCGCGGCCGGCCTGCGTTCCGGCTGTATCCTCTGGCCGTGCATGGGAAACGCCCCTGTCGATTATCTGATCCCGGAAATTTGGGACGGCGACCCCGACAGCGGTTTTTTTGAACCAATGTGCAGGGCCGGCAGCGCGCCGTTCATCCGCGAAATCTGGCCGGAGGTCGGTTCCATCCCGCGAGGCTTCCAACAGCCGATGCTTGATGAATTTGTTTTTGCATGTTTGCGCCGTGTCATCCATATGGGCAATCCGCCGCTGATCTATGCGCATGTCTGCCAGATCGACAACGCCAAGCATTACGGGGGGCTTGACTCGACGCAGGTATGGGAGGCTGTCAAGCGCACAGGCCGTCTTTTGGACGGCCTGCTGCGTGAGCTTGACGCTCTCGGAATCCTGGAGGAGACAACGGTCGCACTTTGCAGCGATCATGGTCAACTCCCTGTCGACCGCGCGTCCTATCCAAATGTGCTGCTGCGAAAACGCGGATTTCTGACACCGGAAACGGGATCGGACAGCTTGCATTGGCGGGCGCAGTCGCATTCGGCCTGCTGTTCCGCACAGGTCTATGTCGCCGACCCATCGGATGTTCCCGCTGTCCATGCCATGTTGAACGACGAAAGAATACGTGAGTACCTGGGCATTGCGGCTGTATATGACCGCAGCCAGGCAAAGAAACTGTTCCATCTGGACGGGCCGTTCTCGTTTGTGCTCGAGGGGGCGCCCGGCGTACTGTTCCGTGATGAATGGGAAGGGGATTCCCTCATGTGTTCCTTAACGGACGCGGGCCTTTCCTATCGGGCCAACCACGGGCACGACCCCGCCCGCGGTCAATCCCCCTTTTTCGCGCTGAAAGGTCCCGACGTCCGGCAGGGCGCGCTTGTGGAACAGGCCGACCTGATCGATGAACCGGTCACAATTGCGCGTCTGCTTGGGCTTTCGATGCCTTGGGCACAGGGAAAGCCGCTTGACGCTTTGCTGACGATATAGCTGCGCCGCCACAATCCCTTTCGCAACAGACGGCAGCTCCACCCGATTGGATTCGCTGACAGCGATTTCCCAAATCGGGCGGAGCTGCTTTTCTTTTTCTAGGGTTCATCCAGATGGAGTACGTCCTCGTAAGCCAGCTTATAAAGGCCCGCCTTGAGCGCTTCCACCCCCTTTGAAATATCCTCCATGGAAGCCGATTCCTCCGGGCAGTGGCTGCGTCCGCCTTTACAGGGGATAAACATCATACCGACCTTCCCAAGCTTTGCCATGTTCATCGTGTCGTGTCCCGCGCCGCTTGACATGCGGCGGCATGGATATCCAAGCTGTTTACAGGCATTTTCCAACAGGCCGCTTAACGCCGGGTCCATGCCCGTGGCCAAGTTGTTTGGGAACGGCGTCCAGGTAATCCCTTCCCGGCCAAGACAGCTCTCCTCCTCGCACACCGCTTTGACCGCAGCGGCCATTTCCTGTTTGACGGATTCTATTGGATGACGCAGATCCACTGTAAAGCAGACCTGTCCAGGAATTACATTTTCGGCGTCCGGATGCGCCCAAATACGGCCGACCGTGATTACGCCGTCGCCAGAGCCTCTGGCAATGTCGGGGAACCTGGCAATGGCGCGTGCCGCGCATACCATGGGGTCCTTGCGGTTAGCCATGGGGACCGTCCCGGCATGGCCAGCCTCCCCGTGAAATGCGACGCGGAATTGCTGTGTCCCGATAATGGAATCCACAATTCCCACCGACAGGCCCGCCTGTTCCAAGACAGGCCCCTGTTCGATATGCAGTTCCAAATAGGCGCCCAGCTTTTTACGGACAGCCTGGCCAATACAGCCGGCATCCAAGCCGACCGATGCCATCGCATCCGCGATACTGACGCCCTTCGCGTCCCGTTTCTCCGAGAGAGACGCCTGGTCAAGTGAACCGGCGACCGCGTGGCTCCCCATCAGCCCGATCGAAAAACGGGAGCCTTCTTCGCCGGTAAATGCAACGACCTCCATCGGGATGCGCGGCCGGCCATAAGTCTCCAGCAGGCTTTTGACCGCCGCCAGGCCGCCCAAAACGCCTAAGATGCCGTCGTAATTGCCTCCGCCGCGCACGGAATCAATGTGCGAGCCAGTGACAATGGGAAGCGCCTGTTCCGATTCGCCCTCAGCTTTTCCCCACAGGTTGCCGGCCGCATCCCGGTTCACCGAAAGCCCGCTTTTTTCCATCCATCCGCTCAGCAGACGCTGTATTTCAACTTCTTCGGAGGTATAGCTCCCTCTGTAATATCCGCCCTCCGGGAGCGCGCCCACCTTGGACAGCGCCTCAAACCAGCTTTCTAGTTCCTTCATATCGATTTCTCCTCCACATTCCAGAAAACGGTTCTGTTGTCCATCACTTTTCTGCCTGCGCAGAACGTGATGACAGGTCCGCCTTTTAAGCGCCGGCCCTCGAAGGGACCGGGCGCGCCCTTTGTATAGCACTGTGCGCTGCGGACTGTCCATGCCTGCTCGGTATCAACCAAAACAAAATCCGCATCGCTGCCCGGATGCAGCGTCCCCTTTTGCGGGAATAAACCGTAGATCCTGGCCGGTTTTTCACAACACAGGCGCTGGATGTCGCACAGGCCGAGCCTGCCTTTGTTGTATGCGTCGAGCAGAAGCGGCAGCATTGTTTCCAAGCCGGCCATCCCACATGCATTGGCGGACAAAGGCTCCCGATCCTTTTCAAAGTCTGCATGGGGCGCGTGATCGGAGGCAACGACATCCACCGTTCCGTCCTCGATCCCGCGCCACAGCGCGTCGACATCCTGCTGTGCGCGCAGTGGGGGATGGATATGCGCCCGGCCGCCCTGCGCGGCCAGAGCGTCCCGTGTCAAGAACAGATAGTGGACACAGACCTCCACAAAAACCTGCGCGCGGGGGTACTGTTTTCGCATCGTGCGCACCATTTCAAGCGCCGCCGCAGTGCTCACCATGCGCAGGACAACCGGAACCTGAAAGTAGGCGGCCATCGGAAAAATCCGTGCGATGGATATCGCCTCTGTTTCACCGTTGGTCGCGCCCGCTATCCGTTCCCATTCGGCTGCTCCTTCAGACTGCCGTGTCCGCAGCCGCTCCAGCGCAGCGTCCATCAAATAAAAACAGAGCGGCAAACCGGTCCGCTTTGCCTGCGAAAACAGGTTGATCCAATCCTGTGTGCCGCGGGCGAACGGATCGTCGTAAACATCCAACGCGATCACGCCGGCCTGTGCCGCTGGAAGTATCCAGCCCGCAACGGCAGCGCATACGCCGCCCACAAGCCGCACATCCACCAGATGGCGCCCCTCCAGGCGTTCCCGCGCATTTTTCACGGCCGCGGCCGTCGTCATGGGCGGATTAGTGTTCGGCATGGCCATAATCGTGGTGACGCCCGCGTTTGCAGCCGCCTTTGTAACGGAGATAAAGTCCTCTTTGTATACATATCCCGGGTCGCGCGTATGGACATGGGAATCGATCAGCCCCGGCAGCAGCAGGCGGCCGTCGGCCCGCAGCGTTTCCCTTGCCGCATGTATCCGGCCGGCCGGCTCAACAGCCAAAACCTGACCGTTGCCTGCGCAGATGTCCCAAAGCCCCGGCGCATCCGCCAGCCGCGCGTTTGAAATGGTCAGATCATACATCCTTAAACACCGCCCGCTCTTTTACACTGCGGGAAACAGGATGCCAAGCTCCTCCCCAACCGCCAGCAGGTTCCTGGCCAGTGAAGGATGCAGCGGGATTCCTTCGGCGCTGCGCTTTTGGGCGGTTAAAAAGCTGCGTTCGCCGGGTACAAAAATCTCTCCGGTGCCCTCGGCCTTCTGGCAGTTTTTCAGTCGTGATACATACCGTTCCACACGCTCCTTGAACTGCTCCAGAGGCATGAAGGAGTCAATTTTAATCGCGCCAAGCAGATGAGAGATCCCTGTATTCTGGTCGTGGTTTCCATAGTATCCCAATTCGTCCGCTACCCTTCCGCCGCTGAGGACACCGGTCAGAAGCTCGGCCATGCAGCTTAACGCGTAGCCCTTATGTCCGCCGAACGGAAGCATCAGTCCGTTCATCGCTTCCATCACGTCCGTGGTATATCTTCCTTCGGCCGTTACGGCCCAATCGCCAGGGATTGTGTTTTCCCCGCGCATCGCCATCATGGCAAGCTTCGTCCAGCCCACCACTGTACACGCCATATCGAATACCACTGGGAATGTCTTGCCCGGGACGCCAAACGACCAGGGGCTTGTCCCCAACAGGCGTTCCATCCCGCCCGGCGGCGGCATTTGCGGCGTTCCGTTTGTAATACAGATACCGATACAGCCGTGCTCCGTGGCCAGACGCGAATAGATGCGGCAGGCGGTCAGCGTATTGGAATTGGCCACGCTGACAAATCCCACGCCTGTTTCCCGCGCCTTTTGAATAGCAAGCTCCATAGCCCGCCACCCCATGACCTGTCCATAGCCGCCCTGGCCGTCGCAAAGCGCAGTCGTCGGGGTTTCCCTGACGACCTGGAGCTTTGCTTTTGGGTTGTCGCCGCCCTTTTGCGCGCGGCTGACATACATCGGGAATTTGAGGACGCCATGTGTATCCACGCCCATCAAATCGGTTTCAACCAGAATATACGCCATAACCTCTGCATCGTCGCGGTTCATGCCGACGCAGGTCAATATTCGGGAGCACCAATCCTTCAGAGCGTCGGCTCCGACTCTGGCGGGCAGGTTTTCATTTTCGTTTTCCTCGCCGCTGGAAAATTGATACGGCGCGCAGTTGCGGGCTTCAAGCATCATATACTCCTCCTTTTTAACGGATCAGCAGATTCGGCAGCCAAACCACAGCGTTCGGCAGCAGCGCCATCGTGATCAATGCTCCAAACAGTGCGAACAGATAGGGCATCGCCTCCCGCATGAAGCTGCCAAGGCCGACCTTGGTAATACTGGTCGTTATGTACATAACCATGCCCACAGGCGGGGTAATTTGCCCGATCATGAGAGCTACAACCATGACGACGCCAAAATAAATAGGATCGATACCATAGCTGTTGATGAGCGGCATAACAATCGGGACCGTCAGGAGCGTGATGGCTACGCCGTCCATGACCAGGCCGATCGCCAGATAGAACAGGATCAAAATGGCGATGACGACCGCCTTGCTGCTGGTGGCGGCCAAAAAGAACGAAAGAAGTTTCTGCGGCACGCTGTCAAGCGCGGCCACCCATCCCATCACGTTTGAGGCGGCGACGATAATCATTGTTGTGGCCGTCAGGCTGGTCGTGCGCAGAATGATGCCCGGGATATCCTTCCAGGTGATTTCATGATAGATAAATCCCAGAATTCCCGCATACAATGCGGCGGCTACCGCAGCCTCGGTCGGGGTGTACCAGCCGAACAGTATTCCGCCCATAATGATAACTGGCGTGAGAAGCGGCAGGAACCCGCGCTTGAGCGCATGAAGAAACTGCTTCCAGGAAAATTTCGTCACCACGCCGTAATTGCGCCGTTTGGCGATAAACCAGGTTACAACCATCTCATAAGCACAGATCACGACACCGGGTAAAATACCCGCTACAAACATCTTGCCGACGGATACGCTTGCCACGCTTGCGAAAATCAGCATATTGATGCTTGGCGGTATCACCGGCCCGATGACTGCGGAACAGGCGGTAACAGCCGCGGAGAAGGGCTTGGGGTATCCCTTTTCCACCATTTCCGGTATCAGGATTACGCTGGTGGTGGCGGCGTCGGCGGAAGCCGAGCCGGACATGCCCGCCATCACGGTGCTGCTTAGAATATTGACGTGCGCCAGGCCGCCGCGAAACTGCCCGACGGCAGCCTGCGCCAGATCCATGATCCGCCTTGTGGTGCCGCCGGAATTCATCAGCTCGCCGGTGAGAAGATAAAACGGGACCGCCATCAGCGTAAAGGAGTTCACGCCTCGAAACAGGTTGTTGGCGATCCCCACAAGGGAAATGGAATCCTGCGTCATGATAAAACTGGCGCAGCCGGCTCCCATTGCCACGAATACGGGCGCGCCGGTAAAAATCAAAAGGATCATAATGCCAAACATTAAAATTGCCATGACTGCCCCCCTATGAAATCACCCGATCTTTTTTCTCATCCGCCGGACCATCACCATTTTGAAATCTACGGAACAGCCGGATGCATACGGCGATCAGCATGATCGCACCACCCACCATGATAGCGGAATTCCAAAATGCCATCGGCATATTGAAATATTTTCTCAATGTCGCCACCACCTGCGTCATGGTGCTTTTTACCAATACATAGCCGCCGCCTACCATGACGGCACAGAATGCGATTGTGACCACATCGTTAAAAATCTCAAGCAACTTGCGCGGTTTCGAGGAAAGCTTATCCAAAATAAAGTCTACACGGATGTGCCTGCCGTCGATCATAGCCAGGCCGCTGCCAAGAAAAACAAGATAAACAAGCAGGTAGCGGCCGATCTCATCGGTCCACATCACATCAAAATTGATGAATGGTACATTTCTGGACAGGATCATCAGCAGGAGTGAAATGGTGAGCGCCAAAAAACATACGATACACAGTATCTTTATAATCCCGGCCGCAATCTTACCAAGCTTCATGGGAATCCCTCCATAGCGACACAAGGTCTTTCATTTTACGGGCGCAGGACGCCCGGCCGCAGCCGGGCGTCCTGCGCCGCGTCAAATACAACGCGGCTGCAGCCGTCACATGCTCTGGATTTGCTCGATCCATTCCATGGGGACGACGCCCAGCTCCTCGGGCACTTTGGCGCAGGCATCCTTGAACGACTGAATATCGGACGGCTCGTTGACCTGTACGCCGGACTGGCGGATTTGTTCGATCAGATCATCCTCCACATCGGAGAGATATCCGCGCTGATAATCCTGCGCTTCCTGCGCAGCCTTTTTGATCAGCTCCTGGTCCGCTTCGTTCAGGCTTTGCATCCACTGGCTGTTCACCAGGATAAAGTTGGTTCCCAGCATATGCCGGGTCAGGGTGACATATTTCTGCACCTCCTGAAAGCTCTGCGCCCAGAAGGTTGAAGCGGGATTGTCCTGTCCGTCGGCCACGCTCTGCTGAAGCGCCATGTAAAGCTCATTCAGGCTGACTGTCACCGTGGCAGCGCCCATTGCGTTAAAGGTGGCGGAATATACCTCCATATCGGGGACGCGGATCTTCATGCCTTTTAAATCATCGACTGAATTGATCGGCTTAATATTGTTGGAAATATTGCGCCATCCGATTGCGACATAGCCGAGCAGCGTCAGACCGTTATCCTCGAACCGGCTGCCAAGCTCGTCGAACAGGAAACCGTCGTAACATTGATAGGCGTGATCGTAGTCCCTGTACAAAAACGGCAGATCGGTCACGGCGGTTTCCGGCACCCAGGAGGTGGTGGAGCTTCCGACAAACATCTCCTGCTGTCCCATCAGCATCCCTTCGATCA
>ERZ808044.926-NODE-926-length-21532-cov-10.094477_pt1 | contig 21532 bp, 23 predicted proteins | sample MGYA00380195_ERZ808044 | MGnify/ENA primary metagenome ERZ808044 (study PRJEB31490, sample SAMN06133423) | mouse gut metagenome | isolation source: Z7_2 | host: mice | place: China: Chengdu | collected 2015-05 ...
GGGCTGCTGCTTGGCGCCGTGGAGGTCGGGATACTGGCAAGTCTTGGCTTAGAGAGTGTTTCCGTGTACAGAAGCCCGAAGGCAGCGGTGATCACCACCGGGGATGAGATCATTCTTCCGGGAGAAGAGCTTGCAGGCGGGAAGATCTATGATTCCAATCTCTATACGCTGGTGACGAGACTTCGCATGTGGGGAATGGAAGTGACGGCAAAGGAGCGGGTGGGAGACGACGCGGCATTTGCGGCCGAGAGGATCAGGGAAGCGGCAGGGAATGCAGATCTTGTGATCACAACAGGCGGTGTGTCCGTAGGAAAGAAGGATATCATGCATGAGGTGGTGAAGCTGCTCGGATGCGAGACGATCTTCTGGAAGATTGCGGTGAAGCCTGGGATGCCGACTCTGTGCGCGCAGTATCAGGGGAAGCTTCTGATCTGTCTGTCCGGGAATCCCTACGGTGCGGCAGTGAATCTGGAGCTTCTGGTGCGTCCCCTCCTGTGTAAGATGTCGGGAAGGCCGGACCTTAAGATCAAAAGGGTGCGAGCCGTGACGGAGAGTACGTTCCCCAAGATGAGCCGGGTGACCAGGTATGTCCGGGGATATTATGAGAATGGAAAAGTGCGGATCCCTGACGGGTCGAATGCGTCGGGAATCTTAAGCACGATGTGCGGATGCAACTGCCTGATCGAGATCCCGGCAGGGACATCCCGGTTAGAGAGAGGAGATACGGCTGATATTATCCTTCTCTGAATCGTATTTTATAGATATCCCCGCTTCTTTGCTTCATTCATCAAATGTGGCTGAATATCAGGATATGTCCAATTCCTGGGCAGTTCATCCGTCAGTGCGATCTTCTCGATCTCGCTGTGTAACTCTGCCTCAAAACGGCTTATATCGGCGAAAAACAGCATTCCGAAGGTTTCGTGGCCGTTAAGATTATCAGGTGAAGCAACAGAATACACGCAGACAGGTCTTAGATCAAATTCCAACGCGCCTGTTTCCTCATACAGCTCCCGTTTCGCTGTATTCATGATATTTTCCCCGGATTCCCGATGACCTCCGGGGATTTCCCATGTATCTCTATTCTTGTGTTTGCAGAATACATATTTATTTTGTGCCTTAGATATAATTACAGCAAACTTGAGCAATTCATCAGCTATATTTTCATAAAATTTTACTTCTGTCATAAGTTCATTCCTCCATCCATAGTGCGGTCTCTTTTATACGGATTTATATATGATCATGATAGAATATGCGGCGGAAAACGTCAAGATTTTCATGGACCTTGGCGGGAATTCCGATACCTAGTCGGTGTACACCCGTATTCGCGGAAGAATATCTTGGAGTAATAACTCAAATGGTTGAATCCGCAGGAAAGAGCGATCTCCGTGATACTGGACGAAGTGGTGGCGAGCAGATTGCGGCTGACCTCCAGCCGGTATTTGTTCAGGAAATCGATCGGAGGCTGCTGCAGGTATTGCCGGAAGATGAGGCAGCATTTGCTCCGGCTTATATTTGCAAATGCTGAGATCTGTCCCAGTGTCAAAGGTTCCTGATAATGCTCATATATGTAGGAGACCATTTTCTTCTGCAGGGCAAGGTCGCTGTCATCTGTGACCGTATCCTTGGTAAGGATATCCCTGCATTGACAAAACAGGGTGCGCCACAGCGAATAGAGGGTGCTTGTGATATCCAGTTCAAAGGCAGCTTCCTGTCCGGTTTTCAGGGAGAGCATACGGATGATGGATTCCCTGATACATTTGTGATTGGGAGAATCCGCGGGATAGTGCAGGTATTCGATCCTGTGATTATCCGTGAAGGGGGCCACATAATCTTTAAAAACTGCCGGGCTGCTGCCAAGGATTCTGGGATGAAAACGGACACAGATGAACCGGCATCCCTGACGGAGGTGGGAATGCCCGTAATGAAGCTGACGGGAATTGACGATAAGGCAGTCCTGTCCGGTCAGGAGGATCGTCTTCCCGTTGACATAATAATTCATCATTCCTTCTATAATACAGATCAGTTCGATATCTTCATGCCAGTGGCACAGGGCTTTCCCGCCGGGATATTCTGACAGGTCGTCGTCTTTAATATAAACGGGGAAGTCCTGCCTGTCATAATGGACGATTTCCGATGCGTCCGGCATGATGTTCGTTACATTCTTATCGGTCATCTTGGCTTCCTTTCCGGGGCTCAAATAATACGATCGTTATAATAATCAAAGATAAAAGTGATAGATACATCCAGAGTATTGTACTATTATACTATTTTAGAATCAGCATAGCAAGGGCAGAGCTTGTCCGAACTGTTATGTAAATGAAGTTAAAATGAGCTTAAAATGAGATCAAAGAGAGAAGGGAAGGATATGAATATGACAAATCGGGAGAGAAGAGACAGGGAGCTGCCATACATCTCGGACGAGGAAGTGATCGAGGAACAGAAGAGGGCGAGAAGGCTTACCCAGGAGTTGAATACGGTTGACAGGACGGATTTTGAGACGATCGGAAGGATCGTGAAGGAGCTGCTCGGCAAGTCTGACGGAGCGTTTATCAATCCGCCGTTTTACTGCGACTATGGCTCACACATAGAGGTGGGGAAGAACTTTTTCGCCAATTATAATTGTACGATTCTTGATGTGGCAAAGGTGGTGATCGGCGATAACTGCCAGTTTGCGCCGAATGTGGCGGTCTATACGGCGGGGCATCCGCTGCATCCTGATACCCGGAATACATTGTATGAGTACGGGATAGAGGTAACGATCGGAGATAACGTGTGGATCGGCGGCAACACTGTGGTCTGCCCGGGCGTACATATCGGAAGCAACACCGTGATCGGAGCGGGAAGCGTTGTGACAAGGGATATCCCGGACTGGGCGGTTGCGGCAGGCAATCCGTGCAGAGTGATCAGGAAGATCACGGAGGCAGACAGGAAGCTATATTACAAGGACAGGGAATTCGACGGCGAAGCATGGAATCATGTGCTGGCGCTCCTTCAGGGCAATATTTAAGCCCGCAGGCAGCGCGCCGAAGTCAGGTCTGACCTGATCCTAGTACACCGAAAAATAAGTTTCTAGCCATATAACGCTGAATGATTTTTCATATGCAAGGCGGAGGAATGAGGCGTAGTGGGCGCTACGCTGATTGACGACAACGACGCAGATGGAAAATCAGGCAAATTATATGGCTGGTTACTTATTATTCGGTGTACTAGAGTTTATATAGTGTTTTATTTCATCTCATTTTTCCGTGTTGACAATTTATTAATTTTTTCAAAAAATATATCAGGGTGACTCCGAAACAATATAGAAAATTATATAACGCTTAAAAGGAATTTTCGGCATAGAGCATAACAACACAACAGGAGTATTAGTTGATGGTAAAAGAATAACTACCCACGCTGACGGAAAGGAGGTGGCAACATGGGAAATTAGCTGTATTTGATATATCTGAACCGGGCGGTAGAATTGCGGAGAAGCTGTTCATGCTGTTAAGCACCCGCCAACGTCAGGAGTTAGTTGATTATCTTCTCGATTTCCAAAAGCAACAGAATAATCCGGCTGACAGCCCATACGCCATTCCTGAAACTTATAGGGCGCAGACAGCAATTGATGAACCGTTTACAGAGATTCAAATGGGCGATTTATACTTCTGTCAGGAGCAACGGCTTGTATGTATTAGCGAGCAGGTAATTAAATTAACCGCTAAAGAATTTGACATTCTTGCTTTGTTGATCACCCACCCGAAGCGTGTATTTACTTATGAGCTTATTATGGAATTGGTCTGGAATGAGGATTATTCGCTCTATTCCCGAAAAGCCGTCAATAACCATGTGAGTAATCTGCGGAGGAAACTGAGAACTACACCTGATTCCCCGGACTACATCAAAAGTGTTATTGGTGTTGGTTATAAATTTGAAGTGACATAACAAAGGTCACAAGGTAAGGTTCTGCTTGCCTTGTGGCCTTTATTAGAGACTGCAATCTCCTGTTGTATTATTCGAGCAAAAGAACTATAATAAGAATGCTGGAGGTATGCGATATGGATTACATGACTCTGAAAGAAGCAAGTGAAAAATGGGGCATTACTCCCCGAAGGATAAATTATCTATGTACCGCAGGACGTATTCCTGGAGCTATGAAGATGGCAACAATATGGCTTATTCCAAAAACAGCACAAAAACCTATGGATGGCCGAAGAAAAGAAAGCAGGTGCCAAAATGGAAAGCAAAATTTTACTGGTTGATGATGAAAAGGATATTGTTGATTTGTTAGAGGAAATACTACAAAAAGAGGGATTTCACTCTGTTCAGAAAGCCTATACCGGGCTGGATGCTTTGAACATTTGCCGGGAATATCAGCCGGATGTGATTGTTTTGGACATTATGCTGCCTGATGTTGACGGTCTGGAAGTCTGCAAGCAAATCCGGGAATTTTCCTATTGCTCCATCCTGTTTCTATCCTCAAAAAATGATGATATTGATAAGATTCTCGGCCTGTCTTACGGTGGCGATGATTACATTACAAAACCATTCAGCCCTCGTGAAGTGGTGTTCCGTATCAAAGCCCAACTACGCCGCCAACAATATCAAACAGCTCTTGCCGTGAATGACGCGGTCTGTTTGACCGCTGGACCGCTTTCTATTGATAAAGAAAGCTGCCGGGCTTATAAAGCCGGACAGGAAATCGGATTGACTGGCCGTGAATTTCTGCTACTGTCTTACCTCATGGAAAATGCAGATAAAATTATCAGTAAAGAACGGCTTTATGAACAGGTATGGGGTGAGTACAGCAGCATTTGTGATAACACTATTATGGTGCATATCCGTCATTTGCGGGAAAAAATTGAGGATAACCCCTCTGCCCCACAGCAGCTTATTACCGTGAAAGGTTTGGGCTACAAGCTCAAAAAGAGGATTGATTAAATGAAACGATCAGGCTATCGCACGATATTTCATATTTACCTGATTTTCTTTCTGTCGCTGCTGGGAGCTGTTTTATTGGCAGGATGTCTTATTTTTATGACGATTTCCATTCAGACACCAGATGGCATAATCGCAAGAAGCGACTGGCCTAAAACATTTACAGAAGATTTCAAAAATCAGATTATTTTCATAGAAGCTGCGCCGCAGATTAAGCAGGCAGGGATAGCATTGTTACGGGACAATGGGGTTGGCATCCAGATTTTAGACCCCTCCGGCTGTGAAGTATTCAGTTATCAGGAGCCGGAGCAGGCCAATACGACATATTCCAGTGCGGAATTGTTGCAGCTTTTTCAAACGGGAAAGTTAGAAAATAGCGAAACTACCACCTTTGTTGGTATAGCTTCCAACGCCGGAAAAGATTATATTTATATTCTGTATTTTCCTGTGGTTGTTTCTAAAGTCACAATGTATGTCAACGGGGAATGGTTTGCAGGAGGTAAAACCATCATTTTACCTATCCTTTCGGCTATGCTTTTGCTTGTCCTTATTTCGGGCGTTCTCTATGGAGTCTTTACAACAAAAGCAATGAAGCGGCTGACGACATCCATTCAAGAAATTTCTGTCCGCAGCTATCTTCCAGTTCAAGACCACGGCATGTTCCATGATTTGTATGATAGTCTGAACACGTTAGATTCAGAAATCAGGGCCAGCGATCAACTGCGAGTACAGACCGACAAAATGCGTGAAGAATGGATCGCCAATATCACCCACGACTTGAAAACGCCGCTTTCCCCGATAAAAGGGTATGCGGAGATCCTACAGGAAACCGGCGGGAAAAGTCAGGAACAGAGCAGACGTTATGCTGGAATTATGCTAAAAAATATTTCTTATATGGAAACACTTATTGACGATTTGAAGCTGACCTATCAATTAGAAAATGGTATGCTCCCTATCAACCGGGAGGAAAAGAATATCGTGCGTTTTTTAAAAGAACTGGCGATTGATATTTTGAATACCCCTGAATATGAAAACCGTACCATTCATTTTGAAAGTCCAGAAGAAATCGTTTTGTACTCATTCGATCAGACGCTTTTAACAAGAGCCTTTCGGAATTTAATCATTAACGCCTTTGTGCATGGGGAAGAACATACCGAAGTTACTCTGCGTCTGTCGGTATCTGATTCCACATTGGAAATTTATGTTGCCGATAATGGAAAAGGAGTGGAACCAGAAACAACTGAACATCTTTTTGACCGCTATTATCGTGGAACCAACACCGAACAAAAACCAGAGGGAAGCGGATTGGGGCTGGCTATTGCCAAAGGTATTATTGAGATACACAGCGGCACAATTTCCGTTTCCAGCATTCCTACTGTCGGGACTGCATTTCAAATTGAATTTTCTCTCCGTTAAGGTTAATTAAGGTTGCCTGAAAATTAGATTAAGGTTGGTAGTCTATCATTGTTTTAGTGATGGCTACCAACCTTTTTCTTGATTTATAAGGGGGTGACAACGTGAAAGAAAAAACAAAAAAGGTTGTTTCATATTTTCTGACGATTGCGACTACACTCTGTGTCGGCTTTATCCTTGTGGCGTTCTTATTACGCCCGCAAGTTTTGGATATAGGCACAGTTGATCTGAACACGATTGCAGATGGTGAGTATATCGGGGTATGCCAGAACAAAATTCTATTTGCTGTCGTTAAAGTTGAGATACAAAACCATAAAATTATCGGTATTGATGTTGTGGAGCATAAAGCCTCCTATATGGAGCAGGCTGAACAGATCGCCGGGGCGGTATGTTCCGAACAGTCATTAGAAGTTGACGCCATTTCTGGCGCTACTCTTACCAGCGATACCGTGTTAAAAGCAATCGAGAACGCATTAGTGGATGGTGCAAGCCTATCCGATAGAAAGTAGGTGTTATTTTGAAAATCATATTGAAATACATTTTCACAAATGTCAAAGAGAGAAAAACACGAACGGCTGTTATGCTGCTGTCAATTTTACTTTCTACAACCCTGTTGTTCGTATCCTTTTCCATTGGTGCATCGTATGAGAACGCACAGAGGAAAATGGCTCGCGGTATGGCTGGTAGCGCGACACTATCTGTAAGTGCGGCAGATGGAGGGATTGATTTCAGCGTCCTGCCGAAATTATCCTCAATCAGCGCCAGCGTTGGAATGTTGGAGAGTTCGGCTCTTTACCACGAAAACGGTTATTATGAAACCATTGACTTGATAGCGGCTGACCTTACCCAGCTCAATCAAATCAATCCTCCCCGTTTAGCAAATGGCGGCGAAATTACGGATTTTACTGGCAATCAGGTGATCTTGCCAGACCGCTTTACTTCAAAATATGGAATTAAAGCAGGTGATACAATCACGCTGCAAATTGGTGGACAGCCGATCACTTTAGAGGTGGCGGAGATTGCTGCCTACGATACGGTTTTTCTCCGGCATACAAGAGGTGCAACCGCCCTTTTGCCTTTATCTACATTGTCCGAGCTGTTAGGAAAGACAGACGGATATACAGAAATTCTCATTGAACCGGCCGGGGGAACGACTACCGCTGAATTGAAAAATGAGCTGGCGGCGGCACTTCCTGACGGTGAATATAAAGTGTCCGAAGTAGTAAACGAGGCGCAGATCACCGCAGATGCAAGACAAAAATCCATGCCGTTTTTCCTGATTAGCTTTTTCTCCCTGACAATGAGTGTCTTTATCATTTACAGCAGCTACAAGGTAATCACCTTAGACCGGCTGCCGGTGATTGGAACATTCCGCAGTATTGGAGCTACACAAAAGGCTATGACCCATATTCTTCTGCTGGAAAGTGCACTGTATGGTGTTATGGGTGGCCTGATTGGTATTCCAGTGGGAACGGTGGTCTTGAAACTGATTTTACAGGGGATGGGTCAATCTCTTTCGCAGGGCATTGAGATTCCTATTGTAATTTCTCCATTCAGCATCATTTTTTCCTTTGCCATTGCAGTAGTCGTGTCTTTACTTTCCGCATGGCTTCCGGTACGCCGGGCGAGCCGCCTGCCAATCAAGAATGTGGTTCTTGGCAACGTGGAAGAAAAACATATCCCCAGGCGATTTATTGTTGGCGCTGGTGTTGCGCTTTTTGTAATTTCGGTTATTCTTCCAAAGCTGGCATCAGGAAATATGCTGTATCTGGCCGGTGGATTCTCTTTGCTGGGGCTGATTGCCGCTACAATTTTGATTGTTCCGCTGCTGACGAACTTGATCTCTGTGGGACTGGAATATTTCTACGGCGCGGTCTTGGGTAATGAGGGCAGATTAGCCGCCCGGAATATGCGGGATAACAAAAACACTTCGCAAAATATCACATTGCTGTTTATCAGCATTTCTGCTGTGATTGCTATTACTGTTATAGGGAATTTTGTAACCACCTATGTAAGCGATGTTTTCAATGGGGCCGAGCTGCAAGGCTTTGCAGACGGGTACATGGAGCCGGACTTTGTAGAGCGGGTTAAGGATATGGATGGAATTGAAAAGGTACTTCCTGTCTTTGTATATGAAAATCGGATGCAGGCAGACGGTATGACCTTTAGCCGCCTGGAGGCAACTGATAATCTGGAATGGTACAGCTCCATGCTGGCACTCCACTATACGGAAAAAGGCATGGAAGAAAAAGCTGTTTTGGCCTTTGACGGGGAAAGAGCTATTTTGTTAAGTGAAAGCTGCATGGAGCGCACCGGTTTTGACATAGGTGATACTCTTTCCCTGAATTGTGGCACTGGACAAAACGATTATCTGGTAGTGGGCAGCTTCAAATCAAGGGCTACGGATGTGGAAGCGTTGATTTCTTCCACCTATGCAGTTTCCGATTTTGATGTCTCTGCCTATGACTTCCTCGCCTATACCGCCGCAGACCCGGACGCTATTATGGTACAAATTCGGGACCTGTTTGGCGAAACATCAAATTGGAGCAGGACGGTGGAGGAATTTAACACAGATGCCCTGTCTACTGTGGGAGCTTTTTTACGGCCTATGCACAGCATGACCTATTTTATCCTTTTACTGGCTGCTGTGGGGATTATCAATAACCTGTTGATTAACTATATTCAAAAGCGACGAAGCATTGCCATGTATAAGTCTGTGGGACTTTCCAATCGGCAGAACATGAAAATGACATTGATTGAGGGGCTTTCTTCTGGCCTGATCGGAGCTGTTATAGCAATTTTTGTTTCCTATATGGAAATTCAGACGATTTTTCTTGTGGCCGGACCTAAAATCTCAATGGTGCCGGAACTGGATGCTGTCACATTCCTGATCGCTGGCGGCATGGGAATGATTGTGACCCTGCTTGGCTCTGCTGTTCCGATCTTTAAAAGCCGCCGCATGAAGCTGGTGGAAGAAATCAAATTTGAATAATACAAGAAGATGGGAGGTTTTTTCAAATGAAATCATTCGTTGGCAATATAGCCGTTGAGGGAAAACATATCATAAAAGATTTTCGCCTTGGTGACACCACCACAAAGGTACTCAAAGATATTTCCTTACAGGTCATGCAGGGGGAATTTGTGTCTATTATGGGGCCGTCCGGCTCAGGAAAGAGCACGCTGCTCTATATTCTTGGAGGTCTGGATGCTCCAACCAGCGGCCATGTCCTTTTGAACGGTACGGATATTTCGCGTTTTGGGGATGAAAAAATGAGCCGTATCAGGCGGCAGAAAATTGGCTTTGTCTTTCAGTTTTATAACCTCATTCCCAACCTGAATGTAGAGGAAAACATCATGCTGCCCCTGCTCCTGGACGGCAAAAATATGGGCGGCTACAAAAAGCAGCTTGATCGAATTTTAGAGATTGTCGGCTTAGCTAATCGCCGTAAGCATAAGCCCCGCGAATTATCTGGCGGTCAGCAGCAGCGCGTGGCAATCGCCCGCGCTCTGATCGGAAACCCCGAAATTCTATTTGCAGACGAGCCGACTGGCAATCTGGACAGCAAGACCGGGGCCGAGATTATGAACCTGCTGCGTGAGATTAACCAAAATAGCGGCCAGACAATCATTATGGTAACACATTCGCCGGATGCAGCTAAGAGTAGCAGCCGCGTGATTACCGTACAAGACGGTATGATTTTTTAAGTATATACTGAATGTAGTCAACATCTATAACTCAAGAAGGGTAGCATTTTGTAGATAAATTTTAGAATACAGTAGTGAAAGGGGTGGTGATATGGGAAATTAGCCGTATTTGATATATCTGAATCTGGCGGCAGAATTGCGGAAAAGCTGCTTGTGTTGTTAAGCGCCCGTCAGCGTCAGGAGTTAGTAAATTATCTTCTTGATTCTCAAAAGCAACAGAAGAATCCTGCCGACAGCCCATTCGCCATTTCCGAAACTAATAGGGGACAGACAGTCATTGATGAACCGTTTACAGAGATTCGCATGGGTGATTTATACTTCTGCCAAGAGCAGCGACTTGTATATATTGGTGAGCAGGAAATCAAATTAACAGCTAAGGAATTTGACATTCTTGCTTTATTAATCACACACCCGAAGCGGGTATTTACTTATGAACTGATTATGGAATTGGTCTGGAATGAGGATTATTCCTACTATTCCCGTAAAGCCGTCAATAACCATGTGAGTAATCTGCGGAGGAAACTGAAAACTACGCAGGATTCCCCGAACTACATTAAAAGTGTTGTCAGCATTGGTTATAAATTTGAAGTGCCGTAACAAAGGTCGCAAGGTAAGATTCTGCTTGCCCTGTGGCCTTTATTAGATATGGTAGGTGGTGAAGGGACATTAGGGAGAATTTACAGCTTGTGCTGTAAGGGAAAATTATCCCGAATTATTTTTCCCAAAATAGAAATTATAGGAAATTGACAATGTAAATGTCTAAAAAGTTATCCCGAATATTTTTTAAGAAATGCCTTTGTTACTGGCTTTCTATGAAATATTCGGGATAATCTGATCTTTGGTATAACCGGTAGTTTATCCTCAGGTATTGACATTTTAGCTTTCCGTATGTTATAGTGTTATGTATAACAGCATAACAGTTAAAACACACGGAGGATGCAGGAATGAAACTGATTATTTCAAATGTATCTGATATCCCCATATACGAACAGATTAAACAGCAGATTAAGGCGGCTATTTTATCTGGCGAACTTCAAGCCGAAGAAACTTTGCCCTCCCTTAGAACACTTGCTAAAGACTTAAAGATCAGTGTCTTAACAGTGACAAAGGCATACACAGAATTAGAGCAAGAGGGCTTTGTTAAAAATGTGCAGGGACGCGGATGTTTCGTAATGGGGTCTGGTTCAGAACTGATTAAAGAGCAGCTTATTTGCAAAGTAGAAAAAAATCTTATCGAAGCATTAAAAGCAGCAAGAATGGCAAATCTATCCACAGAGGAATTACATCGCCTTTTGGACATTTTAACGGAGGTAAAAACAGATGACTAATTATTTAGAGGTAACGAACCTTTCAAAATCTTTTGATTCCTTCCAGCTTCACAATATCAGCTTTACTTTGCCAAAGGGCTATATTATGGGGCTGATCGGTCCGAATGGTTCTGGCAAAACAACTACAATCAAACTGATTTTGAATATGCTCAAGCGCACCGGCGGCACAGTTAACGTGATGGGGTTGGATAATATCACAGAAGAACAAAAAGTAAAATCTGAGCTGGGCGTTGTTTTCGATACAAACTATTTCAGTGATGATTGGAAAGTGTCGCAGGTTGAAAAATCCATCTCGGTATTTTATCCAAATTGGGACAGTCAGAAATTTGCGGATATGTTACGGAAATTTCACATTGCACCCACCAAAAAGGTAAAAGAACTTTCCAAAGGTATGCAGATGAAGTTAATGCTTGCCTGTGCGTTTTCATACGACGCAAAACTGCTGATCCTTGACGAACCGACCAGTGGACTTGACCCGGTTTCCAGAGATGAACTTTTGAAAATTCTTTCAGAGTATATTGAAGATGGCGAGCATAGTGTTTTGTTCTCCACCCATATCACCGGCGATTTGGAGCGTGCGGCCGATTATATTACCTACATCAGTTATGGCGAGCTGTTCTTTACTGGCAGCAAAGATGACTTTGTAGATATGTTCCGCATTGTAAAAGGTGGAATGGAGGAACTGTCCGATGATCTGAAAAATAAGGCGGCTGGTATTCGTACATTTCCTACGGGATTTGAGGCGCTGATGAAAACCGAAGATATTAGCGGTTTTTCCCACCTGACCGTTGAGCCTGCCACCATTGATGAAATTGTAGTGTTTACAAGCAAGAAAGGTGACGATTATGAATAATATTTTGAAATCCACAAAATTGGACTTTTCTCTGGTAAAGCCATATATCAAAGTGATTGGGTTTACCATGCTTCTCCCTATCGCTTTTGCGGCCATTAACCGTTCCATCCTGACAGGCGTTTCCTTTGCCATGTGCTTTATCGCCATGACCACAGGCTACACTTTCTCGGTAACGGAAAAAAACAACATGGAGCGTTTGTATGGGATTTTACCCATCAAGAAAAGCGAAATGGTGACAGGCCGGTATCTCTTTGTTCTTGCACTGGGCGCACTGGCCCTAGTGGTTTCTCTTATCACACAGCCGCTTGTGCTGCGGGCAATGGGTGAAAGTGTTGGGACACTTGATATGATTAGCGCAGCCATCGGCGGCCTGTTCCTGTTCGCCCTTTATACCGTATTTCAAATTCCGGGCTATTACAAATATGGAGCCATCAAAGGCCGTGTGTTCATGTATATTCCGGTGGCTGGATTTTTGGCGACCTTGTTTTTCCTACCCAAGATGCCCGCAGACAATCCCATTGTGACGACGGTTGTAAGTTCCCCGGTACTGCTGATCGGCCTTGTGCTTGTACTCGTCGTTGTCATGTACGCTGTGTCGATCTGGTTCTCCATTCGGATTATGGAAAACAAGGAAATGTGAGGTGAGCAATATGGATTTCACAATTTTAGCGGTAGTTCTTCTGATTGGCATTGGTATCCCTGTCCGTAACAAGCTGATCCGAAAATATCGGGAAGAAAAGAAGCAGAAAGATAAGGATCGGGATGCAAAATGACGGGTATGGAGAAAACCGAGTTCATCCGTTGTCCCATCTGTGGAAATAAAACACGCGACAAAATCCGGGAAGATACCATCTTAAAAAATTTTCCTCTCTTTTGTCCCAAATGCAAAAGCGAGTGTCTGATTGATATTGAACAATTTCATATAACTGTTATCAAAGCGCCAGACGCACAGCCGCAGAGCCGATAACTCACAAGGTCTGATTCCTTGTGGTTATTGGCTCTTTTTGAATGGAGGTGTCGCTATTAAGCTATGAATGATTGAAGGAGGTCTAACTATATGAACGAGGTTTTGAAACTGGAGCATATCCAGAAGTATTACGGAAACGGCGAGAATGTTACAAAAGCGATTCAGGACATCAGCTTTTCCGTTCAGGAGGGGGAATTTGTGGGGATCATGGGTGCATCCGGTTCCGGTAAGACCACCCTGCTCAACTGCATTTCCACCATTGATACGGTCAGCGCGGGACATATCTATCTGGATGGAACCGATGTGACCGAAATCAATGAAAAGCAGATTGCCCGGTTCCGTCGGAAAAACCTGGGCTTTGTGTTTCAGGATTTTAACCTGCTGGATACCCTGACCATCTCCGAAAACATTGCCTTGGCACTTACCATCAACAAGATCCCCGCAGGCGAGATCGACGGCCGGGTGCGGGAAATGACCGGAAAGCTGAACATCACGGATATTCTGGACAAATACCCCTATCAGGTGTCCGGCGGCCAGAAGCAACGGTGCGCCTGTGCCAGAGCCATCATCAACAACCCCAAGCTGATTTTGGCGGACGAACCCACTGGCGCTCTAGACAGCCACTCGTCCCAGATGTTGCTCTCTATCATCCAGAGCATCAATGAAACGCTGGGGGCAACCATTCTAATGGTAACGCATGATGCCTTTTCCGCAAGCTACGCAAACCGTATTCTCTTTTTACAGGACGGTGCAATCTTCACGGAAACTCTCAAAGGCAACGATTCACGCAGGACTTTCTTTAACAAAATTTTAGATGTCCTCACCATGATGGGAGGGGGCGTGAACGATGTACTCTAAACTTGCTTTTCGGAATATTCGTAAGAGCCTACGGGATTATATCATCTACTTTGTGACGCTTACCCTGACTGCGTCGTTGATGTACTCCTTCCTGGCGCTGGGATTCTCCCCAGATATTCTTGCCATGACGGAAAATATGTCGATGCTCACCTCTGGTATCCTGATGCTGTCGGTGTTGGTTGCGATGCTTTCCTCATTTGTCGTTGGATATGCTATCCGGTTCATGCTAAGCCAGCGGAAAAAAGAGTTTGCCGCTTATGAACTGATGGGTATGGAGGTGAAAACCGTCCGAAACCTATTTCTGGTGGAAAACAGCATGATTGGCGGAGCCGCCTTTTTGCTGGGTTTGCTGCTTGGAACCGGACTGTCCGGGTTATTGAATCAGGTAGTTCAAAATATTTTTGAAGTTCCGCATCATTATCAGGTCTTGTTCTCTCTCCGTGCGTTGGGGATGACCCTTTTCTTTTTCGTCCTGATGTATGGATTCAGTATGCTTCGTGCGGCAAAGGTCATCCGGCGCCGGAAAGTGATTGAACTGCTTTACGACAACCAGAAGAATGAGGAAGTTGGATACCAGCCCTTATATCGGATCGTTCTGACCGGTCTGCTCTCCCTTGCCGCTATGGTGGCGGGCGTAATTCTGCTGGAAAAGGCGCTGCACATTCAGACCAATGAAGCGATGCTGTATTGGAGCGGGGCTTGTCTGCTGATTCTTGCAGGCGTTTATGAGCTGCACCGGAAGGTTCCTGTGTTGCTCTACCAACTGGCAAAAAGAAACCCGCGCCGGAAGTATCGGGGAGAAAATCTATTTTTCTTGGGACAGATCGGCAGGCGCATCCAATCTTCAGGACGGACAATGGCTGTTGTGGCGATCCTGCTGACCGTTTCGCTTGCGACCATGTTTGTGGGATTGACAATGGGTGCGGGCTATAAGGCCAACATGGAGGCGTATTACCCCTATGATGCCGGTGTTGCCATTGACGCGCCCTTAACCAAGAACAGCATGGATTCCGTCCGTTCCTTTGTGGAGGAACGCTGCGAGGCAGAGGACAGCGTAACCTATTACCTGTATGCGGTTCCGAATGAAGCCATTGAAGCCTTGGCCTTGTCTGACTACAATCACCTCCGAGAGATTCTGGGGCTTTCGCCTGTTTCCATGAGCGACAATGAATTTTTGATTCACTGTGATACATGGAACTATATGGACGGCATTCAGCAGAGATTGGAACAGCAGCCGGAGATTACACTAAACGGCCGGACTTTGACCCCTGCGGAAATGCTGATCCTGACAGAGCCAATGGAGCAGTATCAAATGGCCGGAACAAAGGGATATGTTCTGGTTCTGCCAGATGAAGTGGCTTCCCGGCTGTCCGGGGAGAAAATCCGTCTGGTGATGAAACTTGAGGATAGCGGATACCCGGAACTGAAAAACGAACTCAAGCAATTCCTGAACAGCGGTAAATGGCAGCCTGACATCCAGCTTGGACAGGATTTGCCGGAACGGGTGACGATGGGGGTAACAGTAAAGGCGTGGGGCGTTGCCAATTCACTGACCGGATTCACGACACTTTCTTTCTGCGGCTTGTATCTGAGCGTTATTTTTATCATTCTCTCCTGTTCAGTGCTGGCCTTTGAGCAGCTTTCCGCCATCGACCGGAACCAGAAAAATTACGCGGTGATTGACCGGCTGGGTGTATCAGGCCACAGGCAGGCTTCCCTCATCCGCAAGGAACTGTCTACCGTATTCCTAATCCCTCTATTTTTTCCTATCGTTCTTACAGTTCTACTGATTGTGGGGACGCAGTCCTTTTTCGGGGAAGCAATTTTGCAGGAAGGACTGGTGCTGTTCTATGGTCTGGTCACAATCCTGCTGTTCTGCGCTATATACCTGACCTATTTCGGTGCGACCATGTTCCTGTTCAGACGAGTCATTCTCCGGCCTGAAATGAGATAATTTTTGGTTGGTTATAAATTTGAAATGCCGTAATATTGACCATGAAATTGGCTGGTAGTTGGATGTAGCTGAGGTGTGGTTGCCGATATCTATCTGCTTCGCTTAATGCGGGTAATCGTCAAGATCAGAAGTATCTGCCTATAAGGCTTGACTTGACAATAGAGTGCAAATTACGTATAATTTATTACAGTAAACATGAGAGAGGTGAACACGATGTTGTTCGGGAAGTTTTGTATTGGATTCAGCTCCACACAAGTTTATACTATGAAACATTGTGCGGAGCCTTTTCTGAAAGTTGATTTATAAAGTGGAAAGGCTAAGGCAGATATAAGACTGTCTTTGCTTTTTATACCCTTTTATCAAATCAACAATCGATAATTGACTGTTTAGGCCACAGACAATGTTTTGTTTGTGGCCTTTTGTTTTGCTTATTTATAAGTGACTATGCAAAGGGTGCACGATGTAGTGTACCCTTTTTCTTTTGGAGGAAATAGATATGACTGAAGAACATAGTTTGTTGACCGGGAGTGTGCCGAAAAAACTGGTCGTTTTCGCTTTCCCGTTGCTTTTAGCAAATATACTGCAATCATTTTACAATGTAGTAGATATGCTTGTAGTCGGCCGAATTGTAGGCGATACAGGCCTTGCGGCCATTGGTAACGCTTCTAAATTGTGCTATATCATCAATTCAATTTGTATTGGTATGACGATGGGCGGAGCCGTGTTGATTGCTCAGTATAAGGGGGCAGACGATAAAAAGGGGCAGGCGGAGTCCTTTCAGATGCTGGCCTTGCTTTCACTGGTATCTTCTCTGCTTGTGACTATTGTGAGTTTGGCAACCTACCAGCCTTTATTCAAGATGTTAAATGTTCCAGCAGACACATATCAAGATGCCTGCGGCTATATGAAAATCATTTGCTGTGGGACTGTGTTCGTCTTTGGATATAATGCGGTCTGCTCTGTGCTAAAAGGATTGGGGGATTCTAAATCTCCCCTCTACTTTGTGGGAATTGCTACCATCATCAATGTCGTTTTAGACATTATTTTGGTGGGGCCTTTTGGAATGGGAACAGCAGGAGCGGCTTGTGCAACAATTACTGCACAAGGAATTTCCTTTGTGATTTCTCTATTCTATTTGAAGCGACATAAGATATTTTTTTCTATGGAAACTCAAAGGAAATTTATGTTTCAATGGGATAAGCTGACCGCCATTTTGAAAGTCGGTCTGCCTACAGCCATCCAGATGGTCGTGGTAAACACAGCCTATCTGCTTGTGACGGGAATGCTCAATCAGTTTGGTACTGCAGTATCTGCTGCATTTAATGTAGGACTGCAAATCAACACATTTGCCGGTATGCCCTGCTGGGCTATTGGACAGGCAGTAACGGCGATGGTCGGTCAGTGTATGGGGGCTGGACAAGTCAAACGCATCCGAAAGGTGGTAAAAATTAGTTTGTTGATGAATGTCGCCGTAACGCTCGTTGTCGTAATTAGCATACAGATTTTTGCAAAACCATTGATTTTGCTTTTCGGTAGTACCAGCCCAGAAGTAGTAAATGATGGTGTTTATTATTTGCGTATCTGTTGCGGTTTCAATAGTTTGATTTATGCCGCTATGTACACTTTGGATTCCTTTGCCATTGGTGTCGGTGCGGCAAATGTCGCTATGATTAACGCTTTACTGGACGCAGTTATCGTGCGTCTACCTATGAGTTGGATCTTGGCTTTTGCACTTAATATGGGGTTCCCCGGCATTTATTACGGTCAGGCGCTTTCGCCAGTCCTGCCCGCTATTGTAGGTTTACTCTATTTCATGAGTAAAAAATGGGAGCGAAAAACGCTCATTCAATCAGGCAACAAGGGGAGAAGTCATTGATGAATCGAATTGAAAAGAGCCAGACGCGCAGACGCAGAGTCGATGAACCTGTGAGTCAATACAGGAGGTGATAACATGGGAAATTAGCTGTATTTGATATATCCGAACCGGGCGGCAAAATTGCAGAAAAACTGCTCATGCTGTTAAGCTCCCGTCAGCGTCAAGAATTGGTAAGCTATCTTCTCAATTCCCAAAAACAACAAAATAATCGGACCGACAGCCCATGCACCATTCCTGAAACTTATAGAGGGCAGACAGTTATTGATGAACCGTTTACAGAGATTCGCATGGGTGATTTATACTTCTGCCAGGAACAACGACTTGTATATATTGGCGAGCAGGAAATCAAATTAACGGCTAAGGAATTTGACATTCTTGCTTTGCTGATTACTCACCCGAAGCGGGTATTTACTTATGAACTGATTATGGAATTGGTCTGGAATGAGGATTATTCGCCCTATTCCCGAAAAGCAGTCAATAACCATGTGAGTAATCTGCGGAGGAAACTGAAAACTACATCTGATTCCCCGGACTACATCAAAAGTGTTATTGGCGTTGGTTATAAATTTGAAGTATTGTGATAAAGGCCATGAGACAATTTTATTTGTCTTGTGGTCTTTATTATAATATGGGCTCTTTTGTAAAATCTGTTCGAGACCGTGATTACCTCAAAACACATTTTATATAAGCCTTACCAAAACTATGATGTTTCAGGAAAGAACATAGCATTTGCCCCTGTATAATCTCCCCAAAAGGAGGCTGACGAGGGATAAGCCTTCTGCGCTTCCTTTTCGGGGAGGGCTGATAAATGCTGCCAAAGGGGAATTTTCACCAGAATGGTTATTTTACATATAGAGCTTTATGCGCCGTAATCCATGGGGTGTGGATTGCGGCGTTTTTAAGTTTGGCCGAATTTACAATAGTTTTATATCATACACCTTTCTGCGCGCCCATTCTTCTATGGGCGCGTATTTCATATATAAGCGGCTGTTACAACAAGGGTTGTCCGCACTGCCGCTCCCCACCCTCTGATTTCGATTTTGCCTATCAACTAAAAAAATCGAAATTGGAGGAATTACCCATGAAAGAAATCAATCTGCGGGATTACTACCCGTTTTATACACAGGACGTTATTGTTGAAGTGCCGGACGAGGTGGCTAATCTGCTCCGAGAATATAAGCTGGCTGAAGCCGCCTATATCCTGCGTACATACCGTCATAAGGCATATTTTTCTCTTGACTATGATACCAGCGTGGAGCGTGATGCGCTGGTAATCGTCCTGACACCGGCCGAAATTCTTGAACAGCAGGAGGAAAATGCCAGGCTGTATCAGGCGCTTGCTTCCCTGCCGGAGAAACAGCGAAACCGGATCACTTCGCATTTCCTGCTCGGCATGAGCCTTTCGGAAATTGCAAAGAGCGAGGGTTCCGGCGTCAGCTCTGTGCATGAAGGAATCCAGCGTGGACTTCGACGTCTGAAAAAAGTTTTAGAAAAAATGGAAACAGACCCCGAAAATAATCCTCAAAAATGAAATGAATAATAGAGGGACATATTTATCTGGCGGGACAAGCCTGACGGGTGTGGTCGCAGCATACGCTCCGGCCCGCCCCAACTGAAAAACTGTCATAACTGCCACGCCCCTCGCTTGCTCCTTGACAACCGAATATACGCTGTTACAGGTACTTCATTCTGTGTTCCGAGCGGCAGATGGGGCGGCGCGGCGACAGGCAGCCTAAGGAGGTGATGAATCCAGATTGTCCGAGCGATAAACGCAACCCACAAAACCGGCTGTGGCAGGCCGGACGCGACGACGGCACAGATCATAATGGTACTTCTTCACGGCTCCCTAAAGACTTGGGGAGAGTTCCTGCGGCGTGCGCCAGCTCTGGCAAAGCGGCGGCGTATGCGGGGCTATGATGCGGTGACGCTATCCGCAGCCTGTAACAGCCCCGCCCTGGTAGATCAGGGCTTGCCGGGGGGCGTGGCAAATACGGCAGTTAATCGAAATCAGATACAATGGGCCGGGTCTGTGACTGTAAGAGCGCAGGCCCGACTTATTCATGTGGTTTTGATGAAAGAATACAGAAATCACGGAAAGGGGGGACGATACAGCATATCTCCGATAAAGGCAAAGTAATACGCTGAAAGTCGTCACCTGATATGGTATAATCAGAAAGACGGATTTTTGAAATTAACAAGAGGTGGTATGCGGCATGAAAATATTATATGTTACAGATTTGCATGGGGATAAAAATAAATACAGGAAATCGCTGGACATTGCTATTGAGAAAAATATCAGTGTCATTGTGAATGGCGGGGATATGCTTCCTAAACTCGGAGAAAGACATCTGGAGCAGCCGTCGTTTATCAATGGATTTTTAAGGGATTATTTTTCGGAACTTGAAAAGCACGGCATTACATATCTCGCCATGCTTGGGAATGACGATCTTTTGTCGGTAGATGGACTGTTTGATGCAGTCTGCGGGGAATTTGGAAATATCCATAATATAGCCGGTAAAAAGGTCCGTGTCGGTGAATATGAGTTTATTGGAATGAACCATATTTTAGACCATCCTTTCGGGTGCAAGGACAGGGTTGTCACAGAAACGCATTATATCCCGCAGAGGCAGCTAAGCCCTGTCGCCGGTATTTCCAATGAATACGGCTATGACAGGATATATAACTGGCTGGAGTATTCAAGGACAGAACTTCCGCTTATGTGTGATATTCTGAAAGATTTGCCGGAACCGGAAAATCCCAGGCAGACAGTCTATGTGATGCACATGCCTCCTGCCGGATTGAGGCTGGGGCAGCTTTTGTATCAGGATTTGGATATAGGCTCTGTGGATATTTATGATTTCCTGAAAGAGAAACAGCCGCTGCTTTCCTTGCACGGGCATATCCACGAAAGCCCTGATACAGAAAAAGGGAAATGGATAAACCGGATACTTGATACAGCCTGTATTCAGACGGGCCAGACAGAACTTAATGACAACAATATGGTCTATGCGGAGCTTGACCTGCAGGGCAGGGAGTATTCGCGGAAAGTTATAAATGTAAAATGACAGGAAAGCGCCAGTGATGGTGCTTTTTTGTTACCCGGAAATGAGGTGGAACATGGAGAACCAAAAACAGTCAGACACGATCCAGATCGGGAACACGACATTTTATGTAACCGCAATTTTTTCTGGAACGGTCCAGTTGCAGCATTTGATAAAAAGACTGATACAAAAGGAAATTGAGCAGGAGAACAGTGCCAGTTAGCCGAAAAAATAACGCAGCAAATGGCTGAAAAAAGTTTGGAAACATGGTATAATCATAGAGTACAGAGTAGTTTGTTTGCTGTTGGAAAGGAGCAGAAATGTTAAAACAGCAGACAAAACTTCCAGTTAGATTATATGCACGTTTATCCAAAGATGACGGGGATGCTGATAAGGAAAGCAACAGCATTACCAATCAGTTGCAGATGTTAAGGTATCACGCAAAGGAAAAAGGCTTTGAAGTGATTGGCGAATATGTGGACGACGGAATTTCCGGTACGACCTTTGTTGAGGTAAGATAACGTAACCTTTTTTGCAGAGGGCGTTATCTTACCTCTTTTTGATGTATGTTAGATAGCATAACTCTTTACGTCGGCTCCTATCTGTCTGAAATAGGAGAT
>ERZ808044.928-NODE-928-length-21511-cov-5.165905_pt1 | contig 21511 bp, 17 predicted proteins | sample MGYA00380195_ERZ808044 | MGnify/ENA primary metagenome ERZ808044 (study PRJEB31490, sample SAMN06133423) | mouse gut metagenome | isolation source: Z7_2 | host: mice | place: China: Chengdu | collected 2015-05 ...
AAAGGAGAGTACGGAACCCTCGCGACCGGTCATAAACTCCTCAATGACCATCTGGTTCCCAGCGGAACCAAACTTCTTATCCATCATAATTTCTTTCACGCCGGCTTCCGCCTCTTCATGTGTATTGCAGATTAATACGCCCTTTCCCAGAGCCAGGCCGTCGGCCTTCAATACGATAGGCATCTCAGCCGTCTTTAAATATAAAAGCGCTTTTTCAGGATCGTCAAAATTCTCATATCCGGCAGTCGGAATATTATATTTCTTCATCAAGTCTTTGGAAAATGCTTTGGAGCCTTCCAAAATCGCCGCATTTTTCCTCGGGCCGAATACTCTCAGGCCTTCTGCCTCAAACACATCGACAATGCCGCCTACCAGCGGATCATCCATGCCGATAATAGTCAGATCAATGGCATGCTCCTTTGCAAAAGCCGCCAGCTTATCAAATTCCATGGCCCCGATATCCACGCACTCCGCATACTCGGCAATTCCCGCATTGCCGGGCGCACAGTATATCTTGTCCGTTTTTTCACTCTGGGACACCTTCCAGGCAATCGCATGCTCGCGTCCGCCGCTTCCAACGATTAAAATTTTCATTATCTCATGTCTCCTTATGTTATCAGCAACATTTCAGACAGCATGAACTGTTACTGCATCCGGCCTAACTAAATCGCTGCGCGTTGAGCCGAATGATTGCTGCCACCGCTTTTTCACACGGTCAGCACAGCAAGTATGCAGACCTGTCTGAACGGCTGCTGTTATCGAACTTCTGCTATCATATTGATTGCCTGCGGAAGAATTACCCACTCCGCCTCCTCCATGACGCGGCGCTGGAGAATCTCCGGCGTGTCGCCTGGTTTCACCTCAACTGCCTTCTGAAGCAGGATTGGGCCTGTATCCGTTCCTTCGTCTACATAATGAACCGTTGCCCCCGTCACTTTTACTCCCCGCTCTAAAGCCGCCTCATGAACCTTCAGTCCATAAAAACCGACTCCGCAAAACGACGGAATCAGGGACGGATGGATATTGATTATCCTGTTTTTATATGCTGCAATCATCTCTTCCGGTATCTTTACAAGGAAACCGGCCAGCACGACCAGATCCACCTTGCAGGCATTCACCGTATCGAGAAGCGCTTTGTTAAACTCTTCTCTGCTGCCGTACGCTCCGGGTGTCACTACAAATGCCGGGATGTTATGCTCCTTAGCCCTTTGGATGGCATAGGCATTCGCATTATTGCTGATTACAGCCGTCACCTCGGCGCCCTTAATACCGCCTCCGTCAATGGCATCTAGGATTGCCTGCAGGTTGGTTCCCCCGCCGGAAACCAGCACACCTACTCTCAGCATAAAGTCACTCCCTTATCTCCCGCTTCGATGGAGCCGACAACATACGGAATCTCTTCAGCCGACCTGATTGCTTCCATCGCCTTATCCACATCTGCCGGATCAACGGCCAGAATCATGCCGAGTCCCATATTATAAGTGTTGTACATCATCTCTTCTTCGATATTGCCCTTATCAGCCAGCAGTCGGAAAATGGCCGGAACCGCATAGCTGTCTTTCTTTACCACGGCGCGCGTGCCTTCTTTTAACATACGCGGAATGTTCTCGTAGAAGCCGCCGCCTGTGATATGGCTGCATGCCTTTATCGTAATCCCGGCATCCTTGACGGATTTGAGGGCTTTCACGTAAATTTTTGTCGGGGCAATCAGCGCTTCACCGAGCGTGGTTCCCAGCTCTTCATAATATGTATTCAGGCCTTCCGCTGTAAGCTCCTGTTCGAATACCTTACGCACCAGAGAGAAACCGTTACTGTGTACTCCGGAGGAGGCCATACCAATCAGGACATCGCCTGCCGCCAGTTTCTCACCGGTTATCAGATCCTTCTTATCTACCGCTCCCACTGCAAAACCGGCCAGATCATATTCGTCTTCCGGATAGAAACCAGGCATCTCGGCCGTCTCTCCTCCCACTAAAGCCGCTCCGGACTGTTTGCAGCCCTCTGCTACGCCGCTTACGATCTCGGCAATCTTCTCCGGCACATTCTTGCCGCAGGCAATATAATCCAGGAAAAACAGGGGTTCGCCGCCGGCACATGCAACATCGTTGACGCACATGGCAACACAGTCAATGCCGACCGTATTATGTTTATCCATCAGGAAAGCAAGCTTTAACTTAGTTCCCACTCCGTCGGTACCGCTGAGCAGCACAGGCTCGTCCATCTCCTTAAAAGCAGCGGCGGAAAAAGCTCCTGAAAACCCTCCAAGGCCTCCCATTACTTCCGGTCTCATAGTTCCCTTCACATGTTCCTTCATCAGCTCAACTGATTTGTATCCAGCTTCAATATCAACTCCGGCGTTCTTGTAATCCATCATTTTCCTCCAGTATTTTTAGAATTCACTGTTATAAAGCGCAGCGCAGTAACGGGGCGCAGCGTTCTGTATCATCCTCTGATTATTTCTTCATACGGGCTACATACTCTTTATAGCCAATCTCATCTAATTTCTCAGCTTTGGATACCACTTCATTTTTCATCTCTTCCGAATAATCCTTCAGCTTCTGAAGAAGCTCCGGATCGGAAGCAGCCAGAATCTTGGCAGCCAGAATTCCTGCATTCTTTCCGCCATTGATGGCAACCGTGGCAACCGGGATACCGGACGGCATCTGGACGATGGAATAAAGTGAATCCACCCCGCCCAGATCTGACGTCTTCATCGGAACACCGATAACAGGCATTGGGAACAGTGCTGCGCACATACCCGGAAGGTGGGCTGCTTTGCCGGCCCCTGCGATCATGACCTTGTAACCCTTCTCCTCTGCGGATTTGGCATATTCAAAAAACACATCCGGTTCCCTGTGGGCAGAGATAACCGTCATCTCAAATTCAATCCCCATTTTCTCCAGGAAATCCGCCGCCTGAGCCATTACAGGCATATCAGAGTCACTTCCCATTACAATTCCTACTTTAGCCATAGTTCATTCTCCTTTTCTGCTGTTATCATCTGATAATTCCACTTTCGCTTATCCGGCCGTCAGGCGGATTAATTCATTACTGTTTCATAATAAATTTATTAGCCATACTTATAAGTAGTTTTAATTAAAGTACCATTACTTATTAGTAATGATACTAGTTTTTTTTTGGCAAGTCAATAGGAATTTTGGAGATTTGAATGAGAATGAAGGATGCGTCCGGAGACCTCGTCGCTGCCAATGCCTAATGGCGAAAAATAATAATATGGGCAGCAATTCTTCAATATAAAAATTATACTGAAATTACGCCAGACCAAACGGAATTAAAACCGGTGATATTCTTCCGGCCTTAATTCCGCTCAATCAGCATCCTAACCTGCTTATTTCATTTTTTCCTGGCACTCGCTGCACTCCCTGTCATGGATAGAAATGATACCCCCGCATTTGGTACAGGTATATTTTTCTTTCTGCTGTTCCATGAACCGTTCCAAACCGTATTGACGAACAAACCCGCTGTTTTCCATAAGGCTGGCCTGATACCTTTTATTGTAACTTTTTTCAAGGTTTTTTATCTTTTTGCAGGGATAGCCGCTGCATTCAAAACAATAAGACAGCCCTTTATCCCTGACACAATCTTTTATCGCGCATTTACGGCAATGTTCCGGCTTGCCTATATCGCTGTTTAAGCAGCCGGCGCATGGCTTTTTATGATAGCAATGTTTATAGCAGACCATGCAGTTCATGCCGCAGGGGGCGAACATTGTAGTGTCGATATTCTCTTGTGGCATTTTCACGGCCCGGCCTCCTTGTCATCTAACTTTTTCTTTTATTCTACCACATTTAAAATCTCAATGCACATGAAAAAATGAATATCCCCGTTATACCGGCAAGGAAATACCGGAATGTCACCAGTTTTCTCTCTGTTGTTAGCGCATACATATTTCTTTATCAGCCATAGTACCTCCTGCGCCGGACAGGAGCTGTCTATTGCGAATCTCCGGGCACATGTCACCGACCTCAACGATAACCAGCACGCCCTGCGCACAGGTCACCGCCTTCAAAAAAGGAGCGGGTGCAATAGACGCCCCGCTCCTGGTAAATTCCTCTTATTTCAAACTGCCTGATTGGATCCGATCGCCTTCCTGCAGTTTTAAAATATCCGCCACTTTGGCAAATGCCCTCAAAAGAGCCGGATTGAACTGTCCGCACTCTCCTGCCTGTATCATTTCGAGAGCTTTTTCATGGCTGTATGCCGGTTTGTAGATACGTTCACTGACAAGCGCATCATAGCAGTCAGCCAAAGCAACCACCTGGGCCCATATCGGGATCTCGTCTCCCTTCAGGCCATCCGGATATCCATGGCCGTCCCACTTCTCATGATGCCACCGGCAGATATCATGGTAATATACGAATGAATCCGAATTCTTCAAGATTTCGACGTTCTCCAGAATCTCGCATCCTCTTACCGTATGCAGTTTCATGATCTCAAACTCTTCCGCCGTCAGCTTCCCCGGCTTATTCAAAATATAATCGGGAATGGCAATCTTACCCACATCATGCATGGCCGATGCCACTGAAATCTCCTCAATTGTGGCCGCCGGGAAACGGTACGTCGGATCCGCCTCTCCGAGAGCCTGCATCAGTATCTTAGTGGCCGTCCTGATTCTTTTAACATGCTCACCCGATTCACAGTCCCTGAACTCTATGACCGTACTCAGGGTATCAACCATTGCAAGGCTGGTCTCCCGCAGCTTCTCGGACTGCTCTTTAATCTTCCTCGTCTGGCCTTCGATAATGCTCTCCATACGGAGACGCCGCTCGTAAAGCTCTATCGTATTCTTCACACGCCGTCTGATTATACTTGGGTTGAACGGTTTGTTAATCACATCATCCACGCCCATATCATAGCCTTTATTAATAATCTCATCGGAATCCTCCGCAGTGATTAAAAATACCGGATATTTTTCATTATTATGGTGCCGTTTTAATTCCCTCAGCACGCCAAAGCCGTCCAGCTCCGGCATCACAATATCAAGCAGTATGATAGCAATCCGATCACCATATTTTTTAATTGCCTCCAAAGCCTGCAAACCGTTCTCCGCTTCCGCCACACAGTAGCTCTGAAAGAATAGTTCTTTTAAAATAGCCCTGTTCAACTCTATATCATCGACGATCAAGATGACTTTACGCAGATCCTCCATCCTGCTTTCCCCCGTTTACTGTTAGAATTAAAATTATCTTTTAGTCCAGCCTGCCGACGCACTCCAGTACTTTGTTATATTCTTTTGCCAATACGTTAAAGAGCGCCGGAACTTTTCCAAATTCCTGTTCCCTGGCTGCAGAGACTATCGACGCCGCATCTCTGCTGAGCTGTTCAAAGCCCAGGTTAGCTGCAACTCCCTTCAAGGTATGGGCGTACATTTCAATTCCTTTATAATCCTGCGAATCAATGCTTGTATTAAGCCGCTGAAATGTCTCATCATCAGAGAACTTCCCCGCAAAACGTTTCCAAAGGCCCTCATTACCTGCAAATCTGGCTAAAACTGTTTCGGCGTCGCCATCCAGTATATCAAAAACATCATAAATATTCATTTATTATCTGCCTTTCTAAGTCACATATACAGAGACTGTCAATGTACTCATTTTCTTATTTTTGATTGTAGCAAAAATAGAAATAATTTGCAATGACTTTAAAAGCCCACTTCCTTGTCATATGCGTGCATTTTTGTTACAATTACTTTCATGGAAAAGCGAATTGATTATGAAATAAAAGAGAACGACTGCGGCAAAACAATCGAGTCATATTTGAGAGAACGCGGATATTCAAGAAAGATTCTGGTTCACCTGAGACAGACAAATCTGGGAATTACCGTTGCAGGCGAGCTGGCCTATACCACCAGAGTATTAAAAGAAGGGAATATTCTGTCCGTCCGCCTGTCCGAAGAAACCTCATCTGAGCGTATTATTCCCGTACCCATGGAGCTTTCCGTTCTCTATGAGGACGAAGATTTGATGGTAATAAATAAAGCGGCCGGGATGCCCGTCCATCCCTCCCAGGGCAATTTCGACAACACGCTGGCCAACGGACTGGCATGGTATTTTAAAGAGAAGGGCGAGGCCTTTGTGTTCCGCGCCGTCAACCGGCTGGACCGGGATACCACCGGGCTGCTGCTGATTGCCAAAAATATGCTGAGCGGCGCGATCCTTTCCTCCATGGTTTCTGAAAAAACAATCCGCCGGGAGTACAGGGCCATTGTCTCAGGCCTGACAGAAGAGGAGGGCTGTATCTGTCGGCCAATCGCCAGAGCGGAAGGCTCCACCATCGAACGCTGCGTGGATCCGGAGAGGGGTGAGTATGCATGCACCCGCTACCGCCGGCTCGGCTACGACCGCGATAAAGACTGCTCCCTGCTCCTTATCACACTTGACACTGGCAGGACACATCAAATTCGTGTGCATATGAAATATATAGGCCACCCTCTTCTGGGTGATTTCCTCTATAATCCTGATTACCGTTTTATAAAGCGGCAGTCGCTCCACTCCTGCCGCCTTACCTTTACACATCCTCTGACGGGAGAAGCGATGGACTTTACCGCCCCGCTCCCGGAGGATTTCTATTTTCTAAGGCCCTTAGGATAATGGTTCTTAAGAACGCCTCCTGCCAGCTTTGCCCAGCCGCAGGAATATCCGTCCACCGTCATCAGAGTCCAGCCCTTCCGGCCGTCCCCTCCGGCTGTGTCCGTTATTGTTTCCCCTCTCAGATATGCGTCCGCTTCCCGGGATACGGCCGGATAATCGCGGTATCCGGCCGCATCACCCTTTCTCAAAGCCAGCGCCAGTGCGTGAGATGGCTCGAACCTGTTTTTCTTAAAGCTGCCCAGGTGAAGGCCCGGCCTGACAATCCTGAGCCTGTCAATGCCCGGCATCTCCCCCGGTATCCGGTAGAGCTGTTCTCCGAAAAGAATGAACGTCTCCTGCTCAGTCCACTCATTCGGCTCCGTGAGGTATTGATTGCAGAAATCATAATAATCCTTAAGGGCTTTTCTGTCCCGGAAATAGGCAGGATAGTTTCTCTTATGCTCCCTGTCCGCGCCGTCTTTTCTGAGGACGGCTATAAAATGGCCTTCTCCCCTGGTCCGGTGCGGCCAGATTCTGACCGTATTCTCTATCCCCGCAGCAGAACCGTTCCCCCACTCCCTGACTCCCGACGACAGTCCCTCATAGACAGGCGTCTCTTCTATGGTAAATTCAGGATGTCCTGCAATAAATGTCTCCACGGCCATCTCATTCTCCTGCGGCGCAAAGGTGCAGGTCGAATAGACCAGCCTGCCGCCTGCTTTCAGCATCCTCGCCGCATTGGCGAGAATCTCCTGCTGGCGCAGCGCGCAATGCTCTACATTCTCTGTGCTCCACTCCCTCACAGCCTCCTCATCCTTACGGAACATCCCTTCCCCTGAACAGGGAGCATCCACTGCAATCCGATCAAAAAATTCCGGAAAATACTCCGCCAGACGGCCGGAGTCTTCATTCGTCACCACCGCATTGCGGACTCCCATCCGCTCCACATTCTGGGACAGGATTCTGGCTCTGGCCGGATGAATCTCGTTGCTTAAGAGGAATCCTTTTCCCTGCAGCCTGGAAGCAATCTGGGTCGTCTTTCCCCCCGGAGCCGCGCAGAGATCCAGCACCTTCTCTCCCGGCTGCGGATCCAAAAAGCTAACTACTGCCATCGCGCTCGGCTCCTGGATATAATATACGCCCGCCTCATGGTATGGATGACGGCCCGGCCTGTCCTGGGGCTGATAATAAAATCCCGATTCCGCCCAGGGAATTGGTTCCAGCATAAAAGATGTCTTAGCCAGAAATTCCTCCCTGCCTGTCTTCAGAAGATTCAGGCGCAGTCCCTGGGAACGCTCCCTGTCATAGCTTTCAAGAAATTCCCCATATTCATCTCCCAGCATCTGTTTCATTCGTTCCCTGAACGGCAACGGCAGTTCCATATCACACTTCTCCTTTTATCATGATTATTTTTCACAGCATTGCCGCTTTTTGGCAAGGGTGTGAAAATTAACTTATTGTATCACATTCCGTTAGTTCTGACAACTTTAGCCTTTGCCGTTTCTGTGCATCGCAAAGCGTGTTACTGTTCTCACCGCGCCGCTTTCTGCCGAGGTGAGAACAGTAACAGATACATATACAGGAAGCAACACGGAGATAATAAGTCCAGAGCGTGTCTGAAAATTGCTTTCTGTCGGCAGTGCGTCACACTTTATGGCAGATTTGGCCCGAATGAATTTTAAGACACTCTCTGGCTTTGGAGGTGACATCATGGTTTCAGTTTTTTTTTCGTATATTATTATCCCGCTTTCTACCTTTATGCTGGCCCGCGGAACCGGTTATTTTTCCACAAATTTTTCTTCAATCCGCACGTCCTTATCCAGACAGGGCGAATTTCTTCTGTGGAGTATTATAACCGGAACATATTTCTTTTTTTCACTCCGTTTTATTCTTTTCCAGGCAAAAAAGCAGTTCGATATAAGAAAAGAGCTTGTGCTGCTTTACCTCTCCGCCGGTATGATGTTTGCCTTTGTGGCCACGCCGTACCTGCCTGCCCGTTTTCCTCTTTTATCCGCGCTGCACGTGTTCAGCGCTCTGCTTTCCACCGTAGTCCTGTTTTTCTGCCTTCTTTTTCTGGCATTTAAACTGTACTGGACCGCCCCCGGAAAAGGGCGGCCCTGCCTGCTTCTCTTAATCGCCATGGCTGTTTTTTGCATTTCTTCCTTTATTCTCACAGGAATTATCAATACAGCCATGGAAATCTCGTTTGTGCTGGCCTGCTGCCTGCTGATACGGCTCTATCTGCGCCTGTTTTGCTTGGAGCGCGGCCCGGACAGGAAGCGCCTCTAAGATTTCTCGTTCAATAACAAAAGCCCGGACGCTTCTCGGGCTTTTGAATGAACCTTATACATTTATTGATCGCGTCTCATTGGCGCTCAAAGCGGAACGGCTTATACAGCGACTGTCCGCCTACGCATAGACCACCACGGAAATCAGGATAAACACGACCTGCAGAACCATCATGATGCAGAATAAAGGCGTCATAAACTTATACCATTTGTTGATCGGCACTCCCATCAGCCCGCACTCCAGCGCGCAGGCAGTCGGCCAGAACATATTGGAGAAGCCGTCGCCGAAATGATAGGCCAGCACGGCTGTCTGGCGGCTCACTCCCACAATATCGGCGACCGGAGTCATAATCGGCATCGTAATGGTCGCCTGGCTGGAGGAGCCTGTGATGAAGAAGTTAATTACATTCTGGATTGCCAGCATCCCGGCTGCCGAGAAATACTGGCTGTGACCGTTCAGAAGCTGTGAAAGATAGTATACAATCGTATCTGAAATCATCGCATCCTGCATGGTCAGGAGAATCCCTCTGGTGAAACCCACGACAAGCATTGAGGATACCATACTCTGAGTGGATTTGATAAAGGTTTTGCAAATCTTCGTGGCCCCGTAGCCGCCAACAACTCCGGTGATGATCATCATCATTAGGAACATGGCTGCGATTTCATCGATGTACCACCCCAGCTTCATCGTGCCGTAGAGCAGAAAACCGATGGTAAAGACAAAAAGGCTCAGGCAGATTTTCTGCCGGACCGTCATTGCCCCCTCCTCCGCCTCATGCACGGGAAGCGTATCCAGCTTTTCCCCAAAAAGCACCGATTTTTCCGGATGGGCCTTTACCCTTCTCGCATACCACATAACATAGAGGATGGACACCGTCTGAAAAACTGCAAAAATAACGACGCGGTAGCCAAGGCCTGAGAACATCGGCACTCCGGCAATGCTCTGTGCGATTCCGATGGAAAAGGGATTCGTCGTGGCGGCTGCAAATCCGGTCGCAATTCCCACAAATACGATTGCGCCCCCAACCACCACATCATATCCCAGAGCTGCCGCTATCCCGACAAAGACGGGGACCATTCCGTACACCTCTTCGTAAATCCCCATGGTCGAGCCGAGAATCCCGAAGGCCAGCATACTGACCGGGATAATCAGATATGTGCGGCTGCCCATGGCTTTAATCAGACAGTTGATCAGGCTGCTCAGCGTACCGTTGTCAATCAGCACGTAGACATATCCATAGGCAAATATAATCAGGAACAGGATATTCGCCGCGCTGACATACCCCCTTTGGAGCGCCAGGAAAATATCAAAGAAGCCCGGCCTGACCCCTTGCGTAAAATGAAATGATTCGGGTATTACAATCATTTTATTGCTCACCGGATCAAGGATCCTGTCGTACTCCCCCGCAGGTATAATATAAGTGAGCGCCACCACCGTCAAAAGAATCATCGTAAGAATCACATAGGTGTGCGGCATCTTGATGTTCTGTATTTTGTCTTTTAATTTTCCCATTTTGCCTCCCCCTTGTTTTCGTGCGGCTGCGTACGAAAACACCTCGCAGGAAAGTAGCTGAAAGCAGTAACTTCCCCATATACGCCAGAAATCCCCGGGGAAAATTCCCCGGGTTCCGGTCATAAACTCCAGTATTCTAAATTGTCATATCCTGTCCTTCCAGGAAAACTTTTTCCACTTTTGTATCGTAATCAAAGGGATGCTTTGACCAGATAACGATATCGGCGTCGCGGCCGGCCATAAGCTCGCCTTTCCGGTCATCAATCCCCAGAACCTCCGCCGGATTTTTCGTAACCGCTTTCAGTCCTTCAATCTCATCAAGTCCTGCGCGCACCGACTGCGCAGCGTATACGGAAAGATAGTAAATCGGTGTTACGTCATGATCCGCAGTGATGCAAATCTTGATTCCCGCTTTATTTAACACGCCCGCCGTCTCAAAGCAGCGTCCCATGCTCTCAAGCTTGGACCGCGGATACATCGTCGGCCCCAGGATCACCGGATAGTCATGTTTGGAGAGAAAATCCACGATGGAGATTCCGTCCGTACAGTGGACAATGACCAGCTTCAAATCATACTCCTTTGCAATCCTGATCGCGGTGCAGACATCGTCGGCCCTGTGTACATGCGCATGGAGCGGAATCTTTTTCTCCAACAGCGGGAGCATGTTTTCCATCCCGATATCCGTCCTGAAATAGCTTCCGTCTTTAGCCGCCTCTTCTTTTCTGTGTTTATAATCAATGGCGTCCTCAATACATTTTCTCAGCAGATACGCGTTGCCCATCCTGGTCTTAAAGCTGTATCCGGCCCTCTTTGGATTCTCGCCAAAGCTGCATTTTACGGCCGCCTTTCTTTCCAGCACCATCTCCTCCGCAACTTTTCCCTTGAGTTTAACGACACTGCAGATGCCGCCCACCACGCTGTCGCTTCCCGGGCAGACACAGGCTGACGTCACACCGGCCTTAACTGCCGTATCCACGGCCAGATCAAAGGGATTGATGCCGTCAATTGTCTCAAGATACGGCATCACCGCGTCGCTGTAATCATTACAGTCGTCGGCAATGGCGCCCATCCCCTCCTCACTGATACAGATATGGCTGTGGGCGTCAATCAGCCCGGGAGTGATAAACTTTCCTTTCGCATCAACTATCTCTTCTCCGGCTTCCTCCGGGGAAATCCCTTCCGCCACCTTAATAATTTTTCCGTCCTTTACCAAAATATCTCTTTTAACGAATCCGCCTTCCTCAAAAAGCAGGACCTGTCCATTTTTAATAATCATAGTCTACCTCATTCTCTGATTTATTTGTAACCGTTAAATTACTGTCCACAGCCCCGCTGAAAAGAACGGTTACATTTATTGATGACGGTGACCTGTGCGCAGAGCGTGCAGGTTATCGTTTATCACTTAATTTTTAGCAGTATCCGATGGCTACTGCGATCGTCATAAAGATGACCTCAAGCACAAGCACGATTCCGAAGAACGGCGTAATGAATTTGTACCATTTGTTGAGCGGTACGCCCATAAGGCCGCAGTAAAGGGCGCAGGAGGTCGGCCAGAACATATCTGCAAAGCCGTTGCCAAACTGGTAAGCCAGAACCGCAATCTGCTTGCTCAGTCCAATCAGCTCGGCTGTCGGAGCCATAATCGGCATTGTGATGGTCGCCTGGCTGGAAGAACCCGTAATAAAGAATTTGATAATATTCTGAAGGAACAGCATGCCGTATGCAGACACATACTTGCTGGCTCCGGAAAGTAATGATACCAGATAATAAACGATTGTATCGGAAATCATTCCGTCCTTCATGACAATCAGGATTCCTCTTGTGAATCCCACAATCAGCATGGAGGAAACCATGGCCTTTGTGGATTCTATAAATGTTTTGCAGATATCGGTTGCAGAGTAACCGCTCGCTATTCCTGCAAAAATCATCATCATCAGGAACATGGCCGCAATCTCATCGATATACCATCCTAACTGTGTTGTACCGTAGAGCAGGCTGCCAAGTGTTGCGAAGAAAATAAGAAGACAGATTTTCTGTCTTGTATTCATTTTAGCTCCGGTCAGCTCATCCAGGCTCTTTCTCTGGACGAATTCACTCTCCACACCGTACATAATCGACTTTGTCGGATCGGCTTTTACTTTACGGGCATAATTCATGATATAGAGAATTGCCGCCAATTCAAATACAACCAGAATTACAACGCGCAGGCCCAGTCCCGAGAACATCTCCACACCGGCCACATCCTGGGCGATACCAATCGTATAGGGGTTAAATGTACCTGATGCGTATCCGATAATCACACCCAGGCAGACAATCGCACCTCCGACTACAATATCATATCCCAGCGCCACCGAAATTCCTACGAAAACCGGAAAAAGGCCGTAAACCTCTTCAAAAATTCCAAGGGTCGAGCTTAAAGCTCCAAGCACAATCATCGTAATCGGAATCATGAGCTGAACCTTTTTGCCCACCAGACGCACCAGCGTTCCCAGAGCCGCATCCATTGTTCCGTTCTTCACCAGCATATAGACAAAACCGTATGCAAAGATAATTAGGAACATGATATTGGCGGCATCCACATATCCGCGCTGCAGTGAAAGGAAAATGTCAAAAAATCCCGGCGCCTTGATATCCACAAATTCAAAACTTCCCGGAACTACGATCATCTTTCCGCTGACCGGGTCTTCCACTCTCTGATACTGACCGGCCGGAATAATGTGGGTGAGAACCGTCATAATCACAAGTATCGTTATCAGTATAACATACGTGTGGGGCATCTTCACCCGTTCAAACCATTTCTTCTTCTCTGTTACTTCATTCATACTTCATTCCTCCTAAAATTACAAAAATCGACATTTCTGTTGTTGCTATTATAAAGCTTCAAGTAACTTGAATGTCAATAGGTTTGAGTGTATAATAGATTTAACGGAGGCTGGGAGGACGCGTCCGGAACGGACCATGTCCGGTGTAGTGGGGGCTACCTGAGTCTTCCGTCCCCGGTTTGGAGGTTGTCGTGACGGGAAATCCGGCCGGAATGAATACTTACGGGGACCGTTTGCACTTATCGAAGCGCATAGCCGTGCTAAATTCGTGAGAAACCTCATTAAGCACGGATGGGCTTCCATGTCCCCTCCAGAATTGATTCCGCCTCCTTCCCCCGGTCAGGGTTTCGCCAGGGACGGAAGACTCAGGCGGAGGTTTTCGCACACCGGACATGGTCCGTTCCGGGCGCTGATTGTCTCCAGCCTTAATGGGGGAGGAAACCTTGTCGCTGCCACTACAGAATACCGATAAAAAATAGTATGGGCAGCATGATAATTCTTCAATCAAATATTATACTGAAATTACACCATATCACACCAAATATAGCAAATTTCCCAAAATAAACTTATACAACTACTTTAGCCTATATCTAACGTGGCCGTACCGGCGGCGTCCTCACATGCTTAACTAAATCTAAAGTCTGAACTGCTACGTCAGAGTTGACAGTACACGCCATGTTTTGTATACTGAAACATATATAGATCATAGTAGAAACCCGCATTTGGCGGCAGAGTCTTTCGGAGTACTGTTTACCGGCATATCCTTCCGGGAGAATGTTCAGGACAGTTATTCTTTTTGACGGACAGCGGCGGTTTGGGCAGTAAAGTAACAGAGTCAGGGGAGGCGCAATGAAAAAAGTTGAAATTAACCTGTGTGGAAATCCGACGATTTTTGCAGATGGGGAGAAGGTTAATTTTCCTTATAAAAAAGTAGAGGGATTTTTATATTATTTGTGTATCAGAAAAACGGTCACCAGGGAGGAGGTTATCTGTCTTCTCTGGGGAGATGAAGACGAGACAACCGGGAAAAAGAAGCTGCGTGACGCGGTTTATCAGGTGCGCCGGTTTATAGATAAAGATTTTCTGGTTACAACCGGACATACGGGGATAGCACTCAATCCTGACTATCCCGTTATGATTGCTCTGGAGCGCCGTGAGGATGGTGATGTCGGACAGAGCGGTGTTTTTTTGGACCATTTTTATATTAAGAACTGTTATGAATTTGAGGAATGGGTGGAGGGAGTCCGCGAAGGACAGCGTCAGAATATCACAAAGAGCGCCAGGGAGCATCTTGACGATGCGCGCGAGAAAAATGATCTTTCCCTGATTCAGAAGTACAGTAATATCCTTATTAAAAATGATCCTTACAATGAGGAGCTGTATTATGAGATTATGAATGTCTATGCTGAGAACGGCAATTACACGATGGCGATCCGACTTTATTATGATCTGATGAAGCTGTTCCAGGATGATCTGGATATGGAACCGTCACAGAAGGTTAAAGATCTGTTCCACCGTGTATTTAATGTGAAAGAGCATGTGAAGACGGAAGGCGTTTCCGTTGATTTGCCGTTTATCGGCCGTAAAAAAGAATTATACGAAATCAGCGGATTTTTAGAGAGGTCTGCAGGCGAGAAGGTTGGATGTCTGGCTGTAGAGGGGGAGGAAGGCGTCGGAAAAACGTCCTTTCTGGAATGCGGACTGAAGCTGGCGCTGGGGAAACAGATGATCACGCTCTATGCGGTATGCTACAGGCAGGGCGCCGATTTCTTCTTAAACCCCTGGAATGATATCTTTCAGGAAGTCAGACAATGTATTGAGAACGGGACAATGAAGGGGGCGCTGTCTCTCGATGAGGAAGAAAAGCTTTCCCAGCTTCTGAACCGGGGTGTCGGTGACGACAGAGAGAGCGGCCGTCTTACTTACCAGATGATTGAGAAGACGGTAATCAGCCTGTTTACCGAGATTACGAAGAAATACCGGATAGTCCTGGCATTTGACGATATCCAGTGGATGGATCAGATGAGCTTTCAGCTCATGTGCCGCCTCCAGTTTATGCTTGAACCGGATGTGCTGCTGACCATATGCACGTATAACAGAAGCAGCGAGGCCGAGGTGACGGAAGCGCTGGAACCGCTGGTCCGCAGAGATTCTGTCAAACTCATAGCCCTCCAGCCGTTTACGAAGGAAGAAACGGATGAGATTCTGCACAAATCATTACCGGAGCTTGACACGGAACCGGAGAAACGTCAAAAATTATATGAGCTGACGGACGGCAACGCATTTTTCCTGACGGAAATGATTAACATTATCCGTGAGAAGGGATACACGCTTGAAAAATCTCCGAAGACAAACTTTGTAATCAAGGCGAGGCTGTCCGGAATATCCCAGGATGAGAAGGAAGTCCTGGACTGTATGTCGGTCTTCCCTGAGAAGATAAGTATTGAGGAAATAGAGCTTTTGATGAAGGGCATGGACAGGCTGACCCTTCTTAAAATTCTGGAAAGGCTGCAGGAAGGCTTCCTTATTAAAGAGGTTCTGGTTGGATGGAATGTCTATTATAAATTTGTCCACCGCATTTTCCAGGAATATATTTACGAGAAACAGAGCAATGGGAAAAAGCAGCTTTATCACAAAATGCTGGCTGCCTACTATGAGGCCCAGGCGGAACAGGATTTTACCGTACTTCCCCTTGTCGTCTACCATTACGACAAATGCCATGATCAGGTAAAGGCATACCAGTATCAGATTCGTTACCTGAAAGAATTTTACACGGTAATCAATGAGAATTTTCCGGTACTCCATACCGAAGCTTCTGATTTCGGCGACGATTTCGGTGTCATGGCCGAAGCGGCAAAGATGCTTGAACTGGCGGAGGACGTCATTAACCTGAAAGACGATTCCAGAGAGATACGCCAGATGAAGATGGAGATGCATTATATAAAAGGAAGATATGACATCGCGATGGGCGATTACGACAGCGGTATCGCCAATATTGAGAAAAGTATTTTTCTGGCCCAGAAGCTGAATGCCCATAAGAATCTTCTGGCCTGCTATAAGCAGCAGGTATTTCATGGAATTCAGAGGGAAGATTTGGAAAAGGTTGACAAATATGTGACCCTGGGGCTTGGCTGTATAAAAAAGGAAGAGAGGGATGAATATGCCACCTTTCTCCGGCTGAAAGGATGGTACCATGTCCAGAGGCAGGAATACAGGATGGCGGAGGATGTCCTTCAGAAAGCGCTTATGGTATTCCGCGAGCTCGAAGACGGAGGGGGAAAGTATACGGCAAGCATCGCCGCCTGCTTTAATTATATCGGTGATATCTACAGGATACAGGACAGGTATGATGAAGCGCTTGAGTATTACATGAAAGGGATAACAGTGGGCCAGGGCCCGGTGGAGACAAACGGTATCGGCCAGGTCTACTGCAATATCGGCCAGGTTATGTACTGCCAGGGAAGGCTTCTGGAGGCGTGGAATTATCTGGAGAGGGCCAGGGAATGCCTCGAGAAGAACGGATACAGATGGGGGCTTGAAAGAGCTGAGACGTACCTTGCCATGACCTGCCTGAAAACGGGGCGGAAGGAGGAAGCGGCCGAGCATTACAGCAGGGCGGTCGGCTTATCTGCTAAAATCGGGAATCCGACGACAGAGCAGCTTCTGGAGGCGGTGAAAAGAGAGATGAATTAAAAAGAGAGTACCGGTGCGGCCGGGGGAGTCTGTGTAAAGCTCTCCCGGCCGCATTTGACTGATGGCGGTGACCTGTGCAAAGCGTGCAGGCTGTCGTTATCCGCAAACAGTATGCCGGAGCAGGTATTTTTAAATATCGGGTGTTGCGCTGAATTGGTAAAGTAAAGAAGTCTGTCATGGTAGCAAATTAAAGTGAAAAAGTCTGTCATGGTAGCAAGGTAAAGTAGAAAAGTAAGAAAACATATATAAAAAATAATTTTTGTCAGTAATATTACAAGATTTGACGCTTTTTTGACGCTTCGTGTACTATAATAGGCCTATCAATTGCCCCGGCAAAATGAGTGTGCCGGAACGATGTAACGTATGAAATAACAGCAGTAAAGGAGAAGATAAGATGAGCAAAGTAGTAATTACAGGACAGGATTTAACAGTTGAACAGATCGTAGCAGTTTGCCGTGAGTGCGCACCGCTGGAATTATCAGAAGAGACAAAGAAAAGTGTTCTGGAGTCCAGACAGATTGTAGATGATTTAATCGCAGAAGAAAAGGTGGTTTATGGTATTACAACAGGCTTTGGTAAATTCAGTGATGTAGTAATTTCACAGGATCAGTGCAAAGACTTACAGAAAAACCTGATTATCACACATGCGGTTGGCGCCGGCAATCCATTTACAAAAGATATCGCAAGAGGAATCATGCTTCTTCGTATCAATAACCTGGCAAAAGGTTTCTCAGGAATCCGTCTTGAGACACTTCAGACCATGGTTGACATGCTGAACAAAGGCGTAACACCGATTATCCCTGAAAAAGGTTCATTAGGAGCTTCCGGTGACCTGGCTCCATTATCCCATATGGTACTTCCGATGATCGGCCTTGGCCTTGCAGAGTACGAGGGAGAAGTTCTTCCGGGTGCAGAGGCAATGGCAAGAGCAGGAATCCCGACGATCGAATTATCCGCAAAGGAAGGCCTTGCACTGAACAATGGTACACAGGCTATGACTTCCGCAGGTACTCTTGCACTTTATGATGCACTGAATCTTCTGAAGGTTGCAGATATCACGGCAGCTCTTGATTTCGAGGCTCAGAATGGTGTCGTAGACGCGCTTGACCACAGAGTACATGATGTTCGTCCTCATTCCGGCCAGCTTGCTACGGCAAGAAACCTGTTAAAGCTTCTGGAAGGCAGCAAGAATACAACACGCCAGGGCGAAATCCGTGTACAGGATGCTTATTCTTTACGCTGCTGCCCGCAGATTCACGGCGCAAGCAAGGATGCCGTAAACTACGTAAAAGAGCATGTAAATATCGAAATTAACTCCGTAACAGATAACCCAATCATCTTTAAAGATGACAGAGCAGGAATCTCCGGCGGAAACTTCCACGGACAGCCAATGGCTCTCAGCTTTGACTTCTTAAAGATCGCAGAATCCGAGTTAGCCAACGTTGCAGAGAGACGTATTGAGCGTCTTGTTAACCCGGCATACAGCGGACTTCCTGCATTCCTTACACCAAACGGCGGCGTTAACTCCGGATTCATGATTGTTCAGTATTCCGCAGCCGCTTTAGTATCTGAGAATAAAGTTCTGGCTCATCCGGCCAGCGTTGACAGTATTCCATCTTCCGCAGGTCAGGAAGACCACGTAAGTATGGGTACAATCGCAGCAAGACAGGCTGGAGAGATCGGCCGCAATGTTAGACGTGTTCTGGCTATGGATCTGATGGTTGCATGCCAGGGTATCGACATGAGAGGCAATAAGGGCCTTGGTAAAGGAACACAGGCTGCATACGACCTGGTTCGTAAAGAGGTTGCCCGCCTTGAAGAAGATCGTCCGTTATACGACGATATTAACTACTGTGAGAATATTATCGCTGACGGCTCCTTAGTAAAGGCCGTAGAGGAAGCAATTGGCGGTTCTATTGAATTATAGTTTGAGGGGTGTGTTGTTTACTTTTTCTCTGGGGAGTGGAGAAGTAGCAAGTATGTATGAAGAAGGAGGGCTTTTATGTTAACTAACCCTGTAGTATTGGCAGTATTATCACTTTGTATTCTTTGTTTATTTAAAGTAAATGTATTATTATCCATGCTTATTTCCCTTTTCGTCGGCGGTGTCGCCGGTGGACTGGGGGTAACCGGAACGCTGTCTTCCATGCTCGGAGGACTTGGCGGGAACGGTGAGACAGCACTTGCTTACGTTCTTCTGGGAACATTTGCCGCTTGTATGGCTTATACGGGAATCGCAACCATTCTTTCCAAGAAGGTAGCGGCAGTTGTGGGCGAGAACAAATTTATCTTGATTTTTATTCTCGCTATCATTGCCTGCTGTTCTCAGAACCTTGTACCTGTACACATTGCGTTTATTCCGATTTTAGTTCCGCCGTTACTGATAGTTATGAATAAACTGAAAATAGATCGCCGTGCGGTTGCCTGTGCGCTTGCATTTGGTTTGAAGGCTCCTTACATTTCATTACCGGTGGGCTTTGGTCTTATTTTCATGGGTATCGTAAAAGATAACATGTCACTGAATGGTATGGAAGTGACTGTTTCTGACGTAGCTTCTGTAAACTGGATTCTGGCGTTAGCCATGCTGGTGGGTCTTTTAATCGCTGTTTTTGTTTCATACAGAAAACCGCGTGAATACAAGGACATTGTAGTAGCAGAGACACCGGAATTATCAAGCCTGAAATTGACAACACAGCACTGGTGTACACTTCTTGCTATTGCGGTTGTGGTAGCAATTCAGATTAAATTTGGCTCTCTTCCGTTAGCAGCGCTGGGCGGACTTCTTGTTATGTTCATAACGGGCGCGGTTAAGAGAAAAGACATCGACAATCAGTTCAGCGAAGGTATCAAGTTAATGGGCTTTATCGCATTCGTTATGCTTGTAGCAGGCGGATTTGCACAGGTTCTGAAAGATACCGGTGCTGTTAATGAATTAGTAGACGGCTCCATCGCACTGATGGGCGGCAGCAAGGTTATCGCTGCAACCGTAATCACATTGATTGGTCTTCTTGTAACTATGGGTATTGGTACCTCTTTCGGTACAGTTCCTGTACTTGCAGTATTATACGTTCCATTATGTGCAAAGATCGGATTCTCTCCGGCAGCAACTATCATCCTGATGTCTGCAGCAGCAGCACTCGGCGACGCCGGTTCACCAGCTTCCGATACTACGCTTGGGCCGACTTGCGGTCTGAACGCAGACGGACAGCACGATCACATTTGGGACACATGTGTACCTACATTCTTACACTTTAATATCCCGTTAATGATCGCAGCTATCCTGGCGGCACAGGTACTGTAAGTAACACTAAAAACTGAATATAGCATTACTACTTAAAAAACCCCTTAAACAACACAACGAAGGCGGCAGAGCAGATGCATAGGCAAGATGCATCCAACTCTGCCGCTTTTCCCTGTCCTGTTGTCAAAAAAACAACAATCGACAATGATATTAGTATTATTAAAGGTTATTTAAATTCTGCTTCCCTGGCAACAGGAATTTCTCCAGGGAAGCGCTTGTCAAACTGTTCTCCGTCATAGAGGCGGTATCCGGAACTCTCGGCAGTCATTTTTGGTTTCAGAAGGCTAATCGGCGTTAAATTACAATTGTCTTTATAACCGGTTCTTCAAAAAAGACCGGGCCGCCGATTCTGGCATCAGTGATTTTTCCGTTCTTTGCGGTAAATTCAGCTTTTAATATACCGCCCGGCTGCTTCAGCTCCAGGCGGAAATCGCCGTCGGCCACATCGCGGCCGAGCCATACCGTCGAAGCCAGAGTGCCGCTTCCGCAGCTGCTTTCCCAGATGAAACTGTCGGTTGCCCGAACCCAAACTACGGGTGTCATCTCACCGTCCTTGATAAAGATAGCCCCTGCTGCATCCACATCCGTTTCCTTCGCCATCTTGTCGAGAACAGCGTGCGCCAGAGTTTCAGAAGGTTCGACATCCTCAAGAATGACGTGGGTGATTCCCTCCAGAACCACGGCCGGAAAGCGGAGCAGTCCGCTGCCGTCGGAAGAGGAAATACCGCTGTCTCTGCCGCATTCCTCGGGGAGCGACAGCTCTGTAATTGCCTGAGGCAGGGGCATGGACACCCAGGAACCGTCTTCCTCCAGGAGAACTTCCAGGATATCTTTGCTTCCGGACACCTCTACGGGAATACGTTCACCGGCTTTCATGCCGTTTCGCCTGCCCAGCAGCAGACCAAAGCTTCGGGACGCGTTGCCGCAGAATTCCCCGCCCATCATCTCCATACGCCCTGCGGCGCCCCGGAGCGGTTTAAGCAGAAAACCGGCCTGCTCTGCATTTAAATCTTCTTCCTTTAAAATGGCGGCGCCCACTGCCGCATATAACTCGGGCGGAACCTCGCCCTCTGCGAATGCTGTCCGATTTCCGGCCGGATCGGCCATTGTAATTTTTAATTTGAATTCCATTATGTAACCCTCCTGTGTTGAATGTAAATGATATAATTTCCCTAAGAATACCATACATCCTAAGCATATAATTTACAAGCGGTTTCGTGAATTTCCAGTATGGAGATTTAGTTAAGCAGGTGAGGACGCCGCCGGTACGGCCAGCGGACGGGGTGGTGGGGTGTGTATATGAGTCT
>ERZ808044.929-NODE-929-length-21481-cov-7.986918_pt1 | contig 21481 bp, 23 predicted proteins | sample MGYA00380195_ERZ808044 | MGnify/ENA primary metagenome ERZ808044 (study PRJEB31490, sample SAMN06133423) | mouse gut metagenome | isolation source: Z7_2 | host: mice | place: China: Chengdu | collected 2015-05 ...
ATACCTGTCCCCACAGCGTCTGATCGCTTTGGAACAGAGAACGCAGAGCCTGGGGAAGGGTCCTTAAGGAATCGTCTCTGGTCACCATGGTGGGCCATAACAGATCACCCCAGGCGTGAATATAGATCATAATGGCTACTGTAGCGCAAATCGGCTTTGACAGCGGAAGCATAATTTTCCAGAAAATCCCCACATAGCTCTCTCCGTCTACCACCGCCGCGTCAACCAGCTCATAAGGCATTCTTCGGAAGTGATTGTAAAACAGGTAGATATACATGGGCATTGCCAGCCACGGAACCATCAGGCCCGGCAGGGTATTTACCATTTTCAGGTTATTGACTACCAGAAACCGGTTAATGATAATCGACTCATTGGGAACAATCATAAAGGCCAGGATCACAGCAAACAGCAGATTTTTTCCTTTAAACTGCAGCATGCCCAGCACATACCCCATCATGGCATTTACCAGGGTTCCAATTGCTACAGAACAGAGGGAGATTGTCATGGAGTTGGTAAAATACTTAAGAAAATTTAATTTTTGAAACACATCCCGATAATTTTGAATTGACAGTTCTCCATATGGGATAAACGCCGCGATACTGGACATATCCCTGACAATCTGATCATCGTTCTTAAAAGAAGATACCACCATATAGACCAGGGGAAAGATAAACAAAACAGCCAGCGCTGTGTACAGGATGTAAAACAGAAATTTTTTTAACGTCTTATCTCCCATTTTAATCCTCACCTCCCAGATATTTATTCTGCAAAATGGAAATAATCAGCACTGTGCCGCAGAATACCACCGCCATGGCAGATGCATATCCCACCTGATTGTTATTAAATCCAGTCTTATACATCTGGAATACAATGGAATTGGTTGCGCCCATGGGCCCTCCGTTTGTCAATACATACACCTGTGTAAAAAGTCTCAGAGAGCTGATGGTATTGGTTACAATAACGTAAGTAATGGTATTTCTCAAGAGCGGCAGGGTAATATAGAAAAACTCCTGGACAGAACTGCATCCGTCTACTTTCCCCGCCTCATACAAATCCGGTGAAATATACTGAAGACCGCCCAGCACAATCACTGCCTGCATTCCCAGGGCCTGCCATATGGACATAAAAGCGATGGAAGGCATTGCCTGATCCGGACTTTTCAGCCATAGCTGAGGTTCTATGCCAAACAGGCCTAAAAACGAGTTGAGAAGTCCGTTTTCTCCCGGCGAATAGATAAATGCCCACACCACCGCCACAACCGTCATGGTGATAACCTGGGGGCTGAAATAAATCATACGAAACAGGGCAATCCCTTTTGCCTTCCGGTTAATCAGCACTGCCAAAAGCACTGCCAGAATCAGAATAGACGGCACTACCATAACTGTATAGAATACCGTATTTACACAGGCCTGCCGGAAGGCTTCTGAGGTAAACAGCTTGATATAGTTGCTAATGCCTACAAAATTTACCGCATTGTTTTTTCCTGACACCAGCATTTTGTCGGTAAAGGAATATCCAATAGACATGATAAAGGGCAAAAGCATAAACACAGAGATTAAAATCAAAGCCGGCGCGCCTAAAACCAGGGCAGCAAATCCCTGGCTTCGAATAGATTTGCTGCCTTTTTTGGTTGTTACTCGCTTAGCCATTCATTCCACCCATTTTCTTTAATAATGGAATCTACAGATGCTGCCGCATTATCCAGCTCGCTTTTGGCATCTGCTCCTAAAAGAATGTTGGAAACCGCGCTCTCTACTGCGTCATAGTTGGTCTGGTGAGCCGGTGTCAGAGGTCTTAAATAGCTGATTCCTGCCTCTAACTGCTCTCTGTACAGATAAAGCTGTCCGCCCTCTACAAAACGCTCATCCTTTTCCAGAACAGACTTTCTGGCCGGAATTCCGCCGTTTGCTTTGGTTATCTCAGAAACGTTCTCTGCAGATACTGCCTCTTCCATAACCGTCCAGGCTGCCTCCGCATTGCCGTTGTCTACTGCTGCAGTGGTCATAGTCCATACTGTAGAACCGGATCCCGTGTATACGCCGTTTCCAAAATCCGGAATCGGAACTAAAATCGCGTCCTCGCCCAGAGCGTCGGTAATATTGGTAGTTGCCCAATGGCCAACCAGGGAAAGTGCATTTTCTTTCTTATTGAAGAATCCGTCCTCATAATCGCACAGCGGGTCAATGTACTTGTTATCCACAAGCCAGGTAATATAAGAAAATGCTTCTACAGTCTCCGGACTGTTTAATGTACCCTCTGTCAGCATGGTCTCCCGGTTCATAAGATCGCCGCCAAAGCTTCTTACTATGGGAAGATAAGTGTAATACAAGGTTCTTGGAGAATTCTGGCGAATATACAGGGGATATTCAAGCCCATTTGCTTTCAATTTTGCCAGGGCATCCTCAAATTCTTCCTTTGTCCAGGCTTCCTTATAGCTGGCAGGAATCCGCACGCCTGCCTCTTCCAGCATTGACTTGTTGCCCCACAGTGACAATCCGGCGTCAAATTGTGCCACGCCGTAGAGCTGTTCCCCATAAGTGCACTCTGCAATTACGGAAGGAAGCAGATCATTTTTCAGTTCATCGCTGATATAGCTGTCGATTGGCGCAATCATGTCCTGGGTCATAAACAGCGGAACTCTCAGGCCATCTACCACTACCAGATCCGGCGTGTCCCCTACTGAGGGAGCCAGCTGCAATTTGTTTATCAGCTCGTCATTGGGATAAATCTCGTACTCAACCGTAAGCTCCGGATGGTTTTCGTCAATATCAGAAAGCATTGTTTTATAAAATTCCGCCTCTGCTCCGTCTGCCAACCAGATACGGACATTTTTTACCTCTTCAGAAGCGCCTTCCGCACTGGCTGCCGGGGCCTCTTCCTTCTGGTCCTCAGCGCCTGCCGTAGTACCGGTCTCGGTCTGTGCGCTTGTCTCTGCCGTGTTTCCTCCACAGCCGGTAAGAGCCATGCCAATCATGGCCGCCATAGCTGTTCCAAGAAGCAATTTTACATTCTTTTTCATAGTCTCATTCTCCTTTATTCTTAGTTTATCTCCATGCCGTCATAGGCAATGTGAATCTTAAATGGAAACTCTGTCCAGCCCGTCATAAAGTCCTCTAATTCTTCGTGGCTCCTCCTGTGATTGTGGCTGATGTGAGTGACATACACCTTAGAAAAGCTCCCTAACGCTCCCTTTTCCGTTAAGATCTTCAAAAGCTCCTTTAATGCCCCCAGGGAAAGATGTTTATCTTTTTCCGGGTTCCAGGGCCAGTTGTCATCCCAGGTACACTCTGTAATCAGCGTATTCACCGGATGATCCTTTAGAAAGTCAATGGTCTCCGGAAAATAGTATCCTGTATCCGTCCCGTAATAAAGGGTTTTTCCCTCTGCATCCTCAAACAGATAATTGGCTGACCTGTTTTCTGTAGATCCCAGATGCCTCCCGGGCAGCGGGGTCACAAGATAATCCCCAATTTTTCTTTCTTCAAAGAATTTCAATTTTTCAAACAGAACGGCGCCGCTCTCCAGTGTTTCCCGAAACCCGTTACGCTGCAGCATTTCATCATGGCAAATGTAGTCTGTCATCTCATAGGCTTGTTCCGTAAAATAAAAGGTAACCGGCTCCTTTGGCAGAACATAGCTTCCTGCAAACTGGCATAAAGCAAATGCGGAGAAATGATCATAGTGGGTATGGGTAATCAGCACATGGCGAAGGCCCGTCAAATCCCCGCCGTTCTTTTGTGCCTGGCTCACCAAATCCGGACCGAAATCCAGTAAAATATCCTCTGACAGCCGAAAAGAGCTTCTGCTGCGGATATTTTTTCCCTTCCGCTTTCTCGCCATCTCACAGGCAGGACATTTGCACAGGGGATTGGGAATTCCCTCTGCCGAACCAGTCCCCCAAAATACCTTTTCAAACATTCTTCTCCTCCTTTCCGAAAATATCAATCAATCGGTTAATATCACAATTTCTTTCGATATTTTCTAACTTTTTTGTGCTTTTTCACCATTTCTTTATAGGCAACAGTATAATATATGTTGCCATATATGTCAAGCGCTTAATATATTTTCATGATATTTTTGTATGGATTGGCAGCAATTTCCTTTTGGCCGGTTGGTGACAAGATAAAAAAACGTCCCAAACCTGCTTTATGCCATGGGAAAATCCCTGCCGCACAGCCAGGTTCAGAACGTTACCGTGTGTCCTCTTGCCTACTGAGTATCTCTATTTATCTATTGCAGGAAGTTCATCCCTGCTGGAAGCCGCGTCTCCAAAAAAGAACATGAAATCCTGTATTTCTGTATCCATCATGCGGCCCTCTCTAAGCTGCCGAAACGCCTCTTCACAGAGAGGACGCCGGTCATAGGAAACCTGCTTCATCATGATAACACCGCCTTTAATTACCATATAATGGGCAGTCTTGTCCGGGTCATCCGGCCTCCGGTAAGAAACACTTCCCGGATTCAGCCACTCCATCCCGTCTCCCAGAACATGGATACATTGCCTGTGGCTGTGGCCAAAAATCACGCGGCGGTTTGGCGCATCCCAATATTCTTCAGGCATATGCTCTCTCCAATGCCTGTCAAACTGGCTGCGGTTTTCGATGACATCATAAGAGCCGGTTTTATACTGGTGCTCCATCAAGTAAACCCAGCCATCTGCCTCAAAATACCGGCGAAGGGGCAGATTTCTCAGATAATCTACCTGCTCCTTGCTCATCCGCTCCAGATTATAGTGAATCCATTTATATTTTTTTACAGGCATATGCCGAAAATCCTCTTCCCGGGAAATTCTTACTGCATGAAGATCGTGATTTCCCTGCACCAGCAGGGCCTTTGGCGCGCTCTGCAGGCTCTCTATAACCTGAGACGGTTCTGTTCCGTAATCCACCATATCCCCTGCAAAACACAGGAGATCATATTCCTTCTCCTTTTCCATAACTGCCCGGTATGCCTGAATGTTGGCATGGATGTCTGATAAAACCAGGATTTTCATTTTCTTTCCCCCCATAATTTCTGCTAATGGCTGTTTTTATTATAGGGGATTCCTCTTTTTGTGTCAATCGGTTGATATTTTTATAATCTGCATAGTTTCTACAGCACTTCCACCTTGCAGGAATGTTCTTTTGTCTTTGTGCTGTAAGTGATTCCTACAGCTAAGATCCTTCCCGCATACTTTGGTTTTTCTCCCATCTTTCCCTTGAATCGTAACGCATAATTCTTGTCCTTAACTTGCTTAATTGCCTCCTCTGGCGTGCTGTCCACCTTCAATTCCAGAATCAATGCGTCCCCGTTTTTCCGCTCCGGGTAAAAAATAATGCTGCTCTCGAAACTCCAAAAGCCGGAAAAGTAAAATCGCAAGATAGAAAAATTTACGATCATGTGCTAAAATGATATAGATAATAACCGAAAGACTTTCCAACCAACGGTTGAATCTCCCCAATCCAACCGCTGGTTCGTGTGAAAAGCATACAATTAAGTGTATCATCAAGAAGAAATACGTTCCGGCCAACTGGCAGGCGGCATACAGCAGCACGTGGCGATACAGCTAAACCAGGCGGTGATACAGCTGAAAGGAGAGAATGATGAATCAGACCGAGATTGGAAAATTTATTGCCAAATGCCGTAAAAAGAAAGATGAAAATAACATAGCAAAGAATGTGATTGTTTCAATTCTTTTTTCGGTAATACTTTTGATAGGAATTATGGTATGTCTTATTTGTAATATTGCAGTATCCGGCGCCTTCACATGGTCACTAATTCCGGTCAGTTCCATTGTTTTTGCGTGGGTCATAGCTTTTCCAGGTATCTTTCTGGGAAAGCGCGGAATCATCGCAAGTTTAATATCATTAAGTGTTTTTGTAATTCCCTATTTATTTTTGTTAAGCAGATTAATCAATGCAAAAGAAGTATTATCCGTTGGCGCAGCTATCGCAGTGGCTTCTATCATTTTTCTGTGGATAGTCGTTGCGGTTTTTCATCGCATTGGGAAAACCAGAAAATTGTCTGCTTTCGGAATTATTTTTTTATTAGCAATTCCATTTCTGTTTATCATCAATGGAATTCTGTCAAAAATGATAGCAGAGCCTGTTCTTGATATATGGGATATGCTGTCTATCTTTATATTGTTAATATTGGCATTTATCTCTTTTATTTGCGGCTATGGGAAAAGTTTCTTGTCCTTCCCCAAGATATATGATAAAATTAAAACTAAATAATCTCAAACAGGAGGTGAGCATCTATGATTGGTCTAATGTGGATTGCCCTCTGTATTTTCATTGGAGGTCCTATGATCTTTTTCCCGGGGAAGATTCTGGAACGCCCTGGCTGTAAAATCAAATCCAAAGGTATGATCCAGGTCTGTGGTGTACTTATCATTGTGGCCGGATTGATTTCCGGAATCGCGTGGTGAGATAGCCAGATACCCTGCGGCAAGCTGCGGGGTATCTGGCCCTGCTGCTTTTCCAGCTTTCAGTTCTTCATCTGATTTATCTACCTCAGTGAACAAGGGTATCTTGTCTACATGAGTTCAATATAAGAATCAAAATATTTTTCTATAAAATAAGTACTCTTTTTAATTTCTTCAATCGTAAATATTGTGCCATCACTAACGACCCATTTATCTTCTATATCATTTTTTCTGTGAATAATTGCGATTATTACACCTTCAAAATATTCTAAAGGTTCATTTACTCCTAAAATATATGCATCTTGTTCCTCACCATCTGGTGCAATAATACCTGGAATATATCCGTAATTTATTGGATATATGTTTCCATAAGAATCTTGATAACCGATAGGCCTATCAATAACTACCCTTACTCTTTCTCTCATTTTTCCACTTAGATAATGCCTGAAGCACTATATTCTCCTTCATTTTTATAATGTATTTTATTATTGTACTTTACAGCGATATACTCCAAAACTTTGTTTGACATTCCAGGTGGTATTTTGGGGTTTCCTTCCCTTCTATGCTGAAACATATCGCTGAAACATATCTACTCTCAATCTTGTTCTTCGCTTGCTTAATTGCCTCTTCATGCGATATAATAGTGTTGATATCAGGCGGGAGCTGGAACGGAGGCAATGCTATGGAGAAAAGGAAAAATCTGTTTTATACATTAGGCGGCTTTGTCCTTGGCATGTTGCTGACCGCTGCCATCTGGCTGTGCGTCAGCATACAGGCCTCTGGCGGCACTGCCTCCAGTCCGAAGAAGCCTCTGCCCCAAGTTCAACTTTCGGCAGCTGTCCCCATTACAGCTCCTGACAGGGTTGTCTCATCGCAAGACCCCCGGCAGGAAACCAGCTGCTCAATGACACCGAAACCAGCTGCCGAAGCCTGGGTCAGCGCTGCTGTTTACACCGGAGGCGATATAGTCAGTCACCATGGACGGCAGTACCGGGCCAAGTGGTGGACCCAGGGGGAAAATCCCGGCAGCAGCGATGTGTGGGAAGACCTGGGCATCCTGGATGATGAGCCGGTATGGCCGGAGGGAGTAAGTACTTCTCCCATAAACGCTGCCGCTCCCCACAGCACGGTTCTGGCCAATTTTAAGGTAGTCGGCTACTACCCCAGCTGGAAGCCAGACAAACTAAACACCGTGGATTTCGGCATTGTAACCCATGTCTGCTACGCCTTCGCAATTCCCACGCCGGACGGCGGCCTGCGGGATCTGGAAAACCCGGACACTGCCAGAGCGCTGATCCGCTCCGCCCATGAAAATGGAGCTCAGGTTCTGCTCTCTGTAGGCGGATGGAGCTACAACGACACGCCGCTGGAGAATGTGTTTATGGAGGCTACTTCTGACGCCGCAAAAATCCGGCAATTCGCGGAAAGCATCGTCGCCATGTGTGAGGAATACGGCTTTGACGGCGTGGACATGGACTGGGAGCACCCCCGTGTGGATGGAACCAGCGCCAGACAGTACGAAGCCCTGATGCTGGCTCTGTCTGAACAACTCCACGCCAGGAACAAGCTCCTGACCGCAGCAGTATTGAGCGGGGCTACGGCAGACGGCAATATTTATTACGATGCCGCCGCCCAAACCAACGCCGTGCTCAGCGCCGTAGACTTCATCAATGTGATGGCCTATGACGGCGACGACGGGGAACGGCACTCCCAGTATCAGTTTGCCGTGGACTGCGGAACCTACTGGAAAGAGACCCGGGGTCTTTCTTCCTGCAAGGTGGTGCTGGGCATCCCCTTTTACGCCCGGCCCAGCTGGGCTGATTACGGGACGATTCTGTCCAGCGTTCCGGACGCATATAGTAAAGACCACACCACCTACAATGGCATGGAGGTCTATTACAATGGAGCAGACACTATTATGGAAAAGACCCGATATGCCAGTGAAAACCTGGGCGGCGTTATGATCTGGGAGCTGACCCAGGATACATCCGACAAGAGCAGGAGCCTCCTGCAAGCTGTCGGAAATTCTTTGAAAGCCAGACGGTAAAACAGTTCTTTCCAACGTTGGTCAAGTATTTATCAGTTTCCACTTATAGTCATTTTTCCAGCATCAGCAAATAACTGTCCAGCCTTGCATTCACATAACCTGCAAACAGCTTTTCCATTGCGCCAAGATTATGCTTTATGTGATATTCATCAAATGCATTGTAATACGAAATCCGGTCTGCAAACTTTATGTCAATCGGCGGATATCCTGCTTTCATCAATTCCAAATTTACAAGCAGCCTCCCGGTTCTGCCATTTCCATCTATAAAGGGATGAATCCCCTCGAATTCAATATGGAACTGTGCAAGCCGGGGAATGATATGATCGGTACTATTCGTATAATTCTCCAGCAACCATTCCATTTTAGGCTGGATCAAATAGGGCTGTATCGGTTCATGTTTCGCACCCATGATCCTGACGGGGATTCTTCTGTAAACACCACGATCCTCCCGTTTATCCGCTAATACAAGATAGTGTATCTGCTTGATAATACTCTCCGATAAAGGAACCCGCTCTTTTACCAAATCCCGCACAAAATCAAACGCCTCTTTATGCCCGACTGCCTCCATATGGTCTTTTAACGGCTTCCTGTCAATCGTCAGGCCGCGCAATACCATATCCGTCTCACGAAGAGTTAAAGTATTTCCCTCAATTGCATTGGAATTATAAGTATACTCAATAATGAATTCCTCAGTTAAACGTTCCAATTCGCCCTCTGTCAAGGGGCGTCTGGTATCCAGCTCTCTTTTCTTCCTGTCTATAGCTGTCAGTAAACTTTCTGTTGCTTTAAAACGTCCATCCTCCGGTTTTTTCGCATTTGATGGAATTATCCAACTACGCCCTTCCCGTGTGGCTCCTGAAATTTTTCCTTCCGAGCAAAGTATACGCACCCGTCTGTCAGAAATTCCCCACTTTTCTGCTGCCTGTTTTACCGTTATATACATAAAGATCACACTTTCCTTTTCTCAATAGTATATCCTGTTTTCGGAATATTATCAATCTAAAAGGAATAATATTTTATTGTTTTCGGAATAATAAAAGGCCCGATATTAGAAATCAGGAGCTATTTTAATGTCAATACACCGACTTTTTACTTATCTTTTAGCGATTTATAAATTTTTAGCAAAATCTCTTCTAAATCCGCCCTTTCGGCATATAGACTTAAAATATGATTATTCCTCACAATATCTGCCATAACCTTTCCGACCTGCTCCTTTTCTTTTACATACACACAGTATTTGCGTTCTCCAATTTTCTTCATGCGGGATTCACCTGCTATCAGTAATTCATTATTATCTTTTACAGTATCTGCGTATCAATCCATCGGGAGCCAAATTCCCCTGCTGCTGGTTGGATACTTGTGCTCTTTTTCATTACAACAGCTTTAATAACTGTATCAGCTTATGTGGCTCTCCTTTGGAGGAATCTGTCATTCTTGTATCGAACTGCTGAAATCCGTTCTCACGATAGAAAGACAATAGTTTTTCCTCATCTGCTGCCTCCAAAAAGATGACCATGCCGCCCGCTAAATACTGTAACTGCTGTATCTGCCGTATCGCAAGCCCCAGCAATTCTTTACCTGAAATGCGTTCATTTGCGCCTTTATTATAATTTTTCCCAAGCTGTGCAATCAGGTATGCTGCAAGATTATAACTCTGATCCTGTTCATTCAATGTGCTTACTCTTGACAATTTTCTTTTAACGGTATTACTGAGTGGTTTTGCATTTACGGTGATCGGCTTGATTGTAAGCGCAAAATACCCAATCAGCTCCGCATCTTCCGTTGAAAATACCAGATATGTAACCGACTGCTGTTTTTTGGCAAACTCGACGGACTGTTTCTTTATGAACCTTTCAACATCCAGGTTGATCTTACATGAAAACTCGGAAAGAACCTGAAGCAGCGTGTCCTCTCCGAGTCCATGACTTCCATCGCCCAAATACTCACGAATGTTGAAAACTGTATATTTACTTGTTTCCTGCATTCGCTTTCTTCCTTTTCTCCATAAATTTCTCTATATCTTTTGGGTCAGTTAAAAAAGTAGCGCTGACATTGATAGGAGGCGTAGGGTTATTAGCAGATGCCTCAATCGCATCAGCAAACATCTCCACCTGCCTCTGGCCTGATATAACAAAATTCTTTGTAATGCTTGAAGTTGCCATAAAAAACACCTCCTTTATCAGTATGGCTTATTTTGCAACATACTTCCCTGCTTATATTGTATGGTTTTATCGCCGCTTTTGCAACAAAATATTTATGAATTTTTACCTTCATCACCATCTAGCCACTACTCGTTTTTCCTCTGTTATAAACCCGCTTGAGAAGATGGGAGGGATTTTCTTCCTCCTGACGCCCATCCGTAGCCCAGCAGAAAGCTGCCGCATCCAGAATCGGTTGGAGCCTTTTCAAAAACTCGAAACACTTTTCGATAAAAGTAACCTGGTCTTCCGCTATAACCGAAAGATTCAAGCCCTTTCCCTTATCGAAGCAGAATTCCTGCTGAAAATTCCAAGTGTTTTCAATATTGCTTCATTTGATGTATATACTGCTTTCCATCCTGTACTATGAATTTTAGTTAAATCAAATTTATAATACGGCACATCGCCCATCCAACCTTCGCTGCCACCTGTATATAGATATCTGACATTTTTCAAATTTAAAGCCTGACATACAAAATCTGCAATTTCCGTAACAGAAGTATCTGTATCAACGCCTACATTGTATATCTCTACTCCATCTGTCCCAGACTCCATTATTTTCATTATAGCCTTAATCAGATCGCTGACATGCATATAAGGTTTTCTTTGCGTTCCATCTCCCAGAATCTTTAATTCATACGGATTGCGTTTCAACTTTTTAATAAAATCATGAATAACCCCGTGGGTTAAATTATTTCCTACCATATTAGGAAATCGGAAAACCACCACATTCATTTGATTTATATAGGCATATGATGAAATAATTGCTTCTGATGCAAGTTTTGCACTTCCATAATAAGAAATTGGATTTGTTTGATCATGCTCAGACAACCTCTCTTTGCCGCAAAGGTTTCCATATATTGCGGAGCTGGAGGCAAAAAATAACTTTTTTGCTGAAGTCCTCCTCATTGCCTCCAATACACAATACGTTGTCATCAATGTGTTATCATAATCCAGGTGGGGATGTTCTAAGCTCTTGCGTATATCTGAGTTAGCCGCCAAATGGAAAATCGTATCGACCTTATATTTCTCTATTATTTCTGTCAATTGTTCAATATTTTTTACGTCTGCTTCAACGGAAATATAATTTTTATCTCCCAAAAATGCGTTTATATTGCGTTTTGTTCCCAGCATAAAATTATCAATTGATATAACCTGTTTTCCTTTTTCCAATAAATATCCTGACAAATTGCTGCCTATAAAACCGGCTCCTCCTGTTATAAGTATATTTCGCATCGAAACCTCCTGCACATGCTACTTTAGGTTTATACAGTCATTGGGCATTTCCCAATTTTTGCTCTTCTAACAATACCCGAACTATCAGATGATTTAAAATTAAATGAAAATCCTCAACTATCTGCATATTGAAAACAGGAATATTTATGTCCAAATCCGCTAATTTCTTCAATTCGCCTCCGTCATATCCTGTAAATGTGATAATACAGGCCCCTGCACGTTTCGCATAACCGGCGGCCTTTAGTATATTGGCGCTATTTCCGCTTCCTGATATTGCAAGAAGGATATCTGTATTTTTAATTTTATTGCTCAGCTGCCTGTAGTAAACATCTTCATAGCCTATATCGTTTGCAATTGCTGTCATTGTCCCAATGTTGTCATTTAAACACACTATGTGAAATTTCTTCTCATACACCTCATTTAAGCATTTATTAAAATCACACGCAATATGTGAAGCAGTTAAAGCGCTGCCTCCATTTTCGCAGACATAAACGGTTGCCTCTCTTTTTCGCGCTTTCTCTAAAGCAGCAATCAGCTTATTAATTACTCCAATATCTATATGAGTAAAAACAGCCATCTCATCTTTTATGTACTTCATTACCAGATCTTCCCGATTTTTTATCATTTTTGTAATCCTCTTTCAATACCAATTCCACTGCTGACAGCAAATCAGCACATATATAATCTGGCTCCGCCATATATTTTCCATCTTTGCCTGCCAGTCCTGTTAACAGTAAAATGGTACTTGTACCTGCATTTTTTCCTGTTTGTATATCAACTGTTGTGTCTCCTATAAACCAGGATTTTTCCAAATCTATGTTATATTCTTTTTGCAATTTGGCAATAAGGCCGATTTGGGGCTTACGGCAATTACATGGGATTTTATAGACAATGTTTTCTTCCGGAAATCCCTTTTCCGGATGATGGGGGCAGAACTCAAATCCATCTAAATATCCGCCTTCCGCTCCCAGCAGGCTTTCTATCCTTGTATGGACCTTCTTTACCTCTTCCTCTGTACACAAATTCCGGGCAACTACCGGCTGATTCGTTATTACAAAGGCCAAGTACCCGCTCTTATTTATCATATTTATTGCACTGCAAACCGTATCCTCAAGCTCCACCTCTTTGACATCTGTTAACAGGGGTTTATATTTTATTAACGTTCCGTCTCTGTCTAGAAAAACGGCCTTCTGCTTTATCCGCAAATTCTTCTTTTTTACAATTCCCCTTTTTATATCACTCTGCCCTTCCAACAATCTGTCGGGTGTTCCCAGATCCTTAATATATTCTGTTGAGCGGTATCCAAACAACTTCCCCTGTGATAATATATCTGTGAATAAAAAGTCTTTTTCCAAATCGAATCTTTCATTCTCTTTTACTTTTCTCAAAACCTCTGGCGAAATACAATAGATTCCGGCATTTACTAAGTTTCTGTGATCCTCTCTGTGCTCTTCATCTTTAGACGTAAAGTTTATTACTCTGCTATCATCGTCAATAGACACGAAATCGCTATCGTATGGATGGGTATTGGGATGAACAACGATAGTAACACCGGCATTATTACTAATATGGAATTGATAAAACCGCTTTAAGTCCATATCGAAAAGCAGATCGCCAAATACTAAAATAAAGGCTTCCTGCTCTTCCTTTAAATAGTATAAACCGCCTCCTGTTCCCAATGGGGTTTCTTCTTTCATATATCTTATTTTCACTCCCCAATTGCTTCCGTCTTGAAAATGAGATACAATTTTCTCAATTAAATACCCGCCTATAATCATTATTTCTGTAATATCATGATTCTTTAATACTTCTATCTGATATTCTAAAATAGGTTTTCCTTCTAAAGCTACCATTGCCTTAGGTATCTTATCTCCTGTAACAGAGGACAGCCTTGTTCCTCTCCCGCCAGCTAATATTACTGCTTTCATATTACCCTCTTTCTGCTTCTCTTCCCAGCAATCCAATCCCATCTAAATTCTATTGCGGATTTTAAGCTTTCTTTATCATATCGATAACAAACAGCATTCTGATACCACATTTTCTCTAACAAATCTTTTTCAATATCCAACAATTCCTTCTCTTTTATTTGATATTCGTTATAATAATTTATCCAGGAATTCCAAAATTTTTTATAATAGTTGGGAACTACAATATTAAAGTCTCGTTTTAATATTTCTGCCATAATACAGCTTGTCTCATATGCCAGTTTCTTTTGTTTCGCCCTGGTAATATTACAATCGTGGATTCGGTATATTACCAGGACGTCTGACAGATTTGCAAAGGTAACGTCATGCATTGCCCTCGCCCATAGCTCATAGTCCTCTCCGTATGCCTGATTATTATATGTTAGACCCAGCTTTAAAAGCTTCTCTTTACGAAACATAACCGTGGAATGAGCAATTACCAAATGAAATATCAGATGAGCGCAAATATCATGATGTTTCTCCGGAAAGATATATTTTTCACGTACCAGCCCATTTTGTAATTCTACAGCGCTGCCAAGTACATCTATATTTTCATGACTTTCCAGATATTCCCATTGTAATCTCAAACGATGGGGCTTCGAAATATCATCTGTATCCATTCTGGCAATATATTTTCCACGCGCCTTCTCTATCCCTATATTGAGAGAAGCCGCAAGCCCTAATCTGCTTGCGTTTTGAATAATCCGGATTCTCCCGTCCTCAAATAGACGAAGCAGTTTCACTGTGTGGTCATCTCCGCCATATTCATTTACAACAATTATTTCAAAGTCAGGAAAAGACTGTCTTAATATACTCCAAATAGAATCCAAAATATATTTTTCACTGTTGTAAGCAGGTATCACAACGGAAATTTCCGGTTCCTTTCTTTCTTCTGCTTTTCCTTTATAAAATACTTTTTCCCGGAAGATCGTTTCATGATTCACTCTTTTACCCGACTTGCTTTCCAATGCTTTTTGATAGTTTAAATAGAAATCGGAAAGTATCCCAAAAAGCTGCCCAATATCCAATAACTCTAAATCACAATTGCAAAAAATAAGCTGTTTAAAAAACCCCTCAGTCTTTGAGAGCAGATCTGACATTTCATCTTCTCTAATCTGTTTAAATTTGTCTTTATTAACGAATAAAATGCCGCCTTCCTTTTCTAAAAAGAACAGAACCCCCTGTTTTTTGTAATCCCAATCTTCCCCATTTATTCTGCTGATTTTCTTAACAGCAACTGACAGGCTAAGATCATTTAATTGAACAGCCTGCTCAATCAGTTTAAAAAGAGCAATCTGATTCTGATCCAAGAGCCATATAATATCACAGCTGGCTAATTCATTTGTAAAATCAATCCGGTTCCAGCTATGCTTTGATAAAACAACTACTATTTTCATTTTCCGCTTTTACTTTTCAGAATAAATTCCATGGATCCACTTAGAATCAATATTTTCTAATCGGGCACTTGGTTCCTCAAGGCCAAAAATCATGCGTGCAGCTATATCCAGACATTCTCTCCCCCCTGGATTAAACGTAACCATTACCGTATCAAACCCGTCCGGAACACCGAATTTGTAAGGTGTATTGGTAATAACAATTACAGGCTTGATTTTTTGGATTTCTGACAAAAGCCCCCTGATATCGCTCTCATATTTGTGATAATAATAGTTGGTGGCAACAACAATATCCGCTTCATTGATTCTGCTCATAACCCTTCTGTAATCCTCTTCGGCTGGTAAAATCGGGATTTCAACCGAGTTTATATTGGCAGAGTATTGGCACATACATTCCCAAAGCAGTCCCGGGTGGGAATACATATTGTTGCACTGGCACTGTGTGGGGAATACTTGTTCCACCAATAAAACAGTTTTATCAAAACCGACCGGAAGCTTTTCTCCTTTTAAAACCAGCGTTGACTTTTTAGCCGCTTCTCTGGCAGTATTGATTACATACCTGCTGTTCGGGGCATCACTAAAATTTTCCAAATCAACCAAACCTCCATTTTCGTGCAGCCCCATCTGGTATCTCATAGTAAGAATCCGTTTCACTTTTTCATCTAATTCCCGCTCCGTTATTCTCCGTTCTTTTACAGCGTCCGTCATTTTTTCTATTATCCGGCGCCGCATTGGACTTTCATCCCGCATTAAAATCAAATCACATCCCGCAATTGCTGCCTCTACACAAGCATCCGCCAATTCATAGCTCTTTAAAATACTTCCCATCATCATATTGTCCGTTGACACTACGCCCTTAAATCCTAATTCATTCCTCAAAATGTCATTAAGCAAAATTTTTGACATACTTGCCGGCCTGTCTGTAATTCCAAGAGAGGGATATAAAGAATGTCCTACCATAATAGCTGGCAAGCCTGCTTTAAACAATTCTTTATATGGGAGCAAATGGATATTATACAGATCCTCCTTATTGGTTTTTACTGTCGTTAGTCCCCAATGGGCATCTGAATCCGAATCCCCTCTGCCCGGAAAATGTTTTCCTAATGGAAGCAGTCCTTCCTCCTGGTATCCCCGAAAGGTTTCCTTGGTATACTGTATCACCGTGTCCACATTACCTGAATATGCCCTTGTCCCTATTTCCGGGTTATCCGGATTTGTATTTACATCTAAAATCAAGGACTGGATCATATTTATCCCCATTGCCCTGGCCTGCATACCAACTGCCCTGGCAATTTTATAGGCTAATTCCGGCTCTCCTGCTGCGGCAATCCCCATAGGATGGGGAAATAATCTTTGTCCTGAGGTCATATCATCGGAAGCATTTCCTTCTTGATCGATTGTAAAATGAATGGGAATGCCCAGCCTTGTTTCTAATGCATATTCCCTTAGCTGATTATATACTTTTGCATATTCATAAGCCGTGGCAATTGCAGGTATCCGATTAGAAAAATCTCTGTTTTTTCCCCATGGCGCTATCAAAGATTCTTTTGTCTTACTATCAATTTCTTCTCCCGGCCTGAAATCATTATTTAAAGTTAAAATTCTCAGTCCCTGGCTGATTCGAACCCCGCCTACATGATACTTTTTAATATATTCCACAACATCCGGGGTAATAACCGGGCCGCAAAATCCGAAGATAAGCAATTGTCCTATCTTTTCTTCTGTATTCATTTTACCTAAAAGGTTGTCTACCCAATTTATCATAATGTGCCTGTTCCCAATCTATAACTTGTTTTCAATTTTTCTCAAAAATGGCATATTTAATTTATATAAATATTTAATCCAGGTTACCCCGCGCTTCCCTTTCATTTCTGTACAATCCCCTATGGTTTTTGAAAAACTTTCCTCACACAGAACCTGCGATAAGCCATATTTTCTTTCATGCTTAGAATATTGCTCTATATTTTTATAATGGCTGATTGACAGCAGGGAATTATCCTCTTCCACATAGCCCAAGGTAATGTACGCAATAATATCAAAATTTGCCGGGATCTTTAACTGCTTTCTTATTTTTCCCGGCCTCTGCAAATTGCAGATCCAGCAAGCTCCTATTCCCAGGTCAGTGGCCGTTAATAACATATTTTCAATTGCCGCAGCCCCGCTCTGAATATGGTCTTTATATAAATATGAATTATATGATAAATCATTTCTATACAAAACAAGAATCCCGCATGGTGCTTTTGTAATAATTGGCGAACCCTGCTCTTCCAAAATTTGCTTTGTCTCCATCTCCTTTACCCAAATAAATTTCCACGCCTGCCTGTTACACGCTGACGGGGCCTGTATCGCAGAATGAATTAGCTTTAATATGATTTCTCTTTTAATTTCTTTGTCTGTATAGCATCTAGCGCTTCTCCGCATCTTAATGCATTCTAAGCTTTCCATCAAAACTTCCCTTTCTTAAGCGGGCTTGAGTCCATCTAGTAGTAATTCAATTACTTGGTGTATTCCTTGCTTCACTTTCAACAAATGATAGCTTACAATTTTTTTCCCTTCCTCATTACACATAAAATGAGATTCAGGATTCTTTGATACAAAATAAATATATTTTAGTATAATTAGCCATATTTCATCTATAAGGCCCGTTATTTCTTCTATAATTATTTCTCCACTTTTCTCAGCCAAATAATTTAATTCAACAAGAATTTCTGCCTTCTTTTTAATAATCTTCATAAAATCATATATTACATATATTGCTCTCAAATCTCCGCATCCTAATTTTAAATCATAAATCAATTCATCAAAATACTGCTCCCCATAATATATTTGGCATTTATTCCAGCGTATTGAATATTTATATTTCTGATAAATATCGCATGATGCTAAAAAAGCTGACAATTCATTTATGATTTTGTCAATCCAAATTGGATACTTCGACTTTTTTAGTTTAAAAAATATTACATCTGATAAATATTCCTCTACATTATCTTTTCTGTTTCTAAATCCCTTTTCAATTTCTCCAAAGGAATATATGTGTCTTGCATATTTTTTCCCATTATGAAAGTTTGATATGTATACTTCCTTTCTTTCATCATCATAACCATGTACAAAAACCATATGCATCCGATCAGAATCCGACTCTTTAACATTACACATATTTATAGGTAGTCTAATATAATACTCATCATTAATTTTTGACATAATAAACTCCAGGATATTAACATTAAGACTTGCATAGTTAATTTTATTTGTCTCTAAAAGCGGAATATCAAAATACATATATTGATATTCCTGAGATTGATGTTCATAAAAAAACCCCATACTACTAAATTCTCGATTTTCTGGATCCCGAAAATACACCAACTGATTTATATTGCTACATAACCAATTTTTATAGTTAGTATGCATACTGATTACGGAAAACAAATCGCCAATAATTGACTGATATGTTGCTAAAGGATTGACAAGTTTTAGTTCTACTCTCATTATCTTATCTCCACTCTGTAACTTAATCCTGTTTTAAAGCATTTCTATTAGCTCTTCAATTTCTAATTCCAACCTAAATATCTTTTCAAATGACACTGTTGATTGGATATACTGGTTATGGATATATATAGCTTTTATTATTTCAAATCGATATCTACTATACGCATTTGCCAATTCCATACTATCGTAAATTATCTTGTCCAAACAACAGTTTAACTTTTTCTGCATATATAAAAACATATGATTTAAGCCACTTCTATCTTCCGCTAAAAATAAAATATATCTTAAGAATTTAGACTGAATAACATTATTAGCATTAATTCCCTTTTCTAAAAGGCAGTTGCCGTTCCAGTCCTCTCGAAATCGCTTTATTGCATTTAAACTGCCTTGAGTTTTATAGATATCAGCACTTTGTTTCATTACCTCCATATTTTTATCAACGTGTAATTGTCCGGCAGATTCTAAGGGATAAAATATAAATAAGGCTTTTGTACATAAAAAAAGTGTCTCTTTAGGTATAAACCTTACTTCATTTATAGTAAGCGCCAAATATTCCTGCGGATTTCCTGATCCTCAAGTTTGTCTTATAATTGTAGTCAATAGATATTTAGACTATTTCACTACAATTATGGAGGATAGGTTATGGCAGGTACTCGCAAAGCCCGTGTTCCGATGGCGGAACAGATTAGGCTTATCAATGAATGCCGCCAGAGCGGCATGACAGATGCTGACTGGTGCCGTGAAAATGACATTGCAGTAAGCACCTTTTACAACTGGGTCAGCCGATGCCGGAAAGCGGCAGCGGATCAGATCCCGGCAGCGAATTATGGGCATCTTGAGGTTCCCCGTCCGAAACAGGATGTGGTCTCCATTGACATTGTTTCGGAACAGAATACAGCATCACAGATGCAAAACACGTACCTTGACAATTCACATCCGATTGAAGTTGCTATGAGGGATATCACAGTCCGCATCAGCAATGATGCTGATCCGCTCCTGCTCACCAGGACATTCCGCCTGCTTCAGGAGTTCTCATGTTAGGTGACATCTCCGGGCTTGAGAAGATCTACATTGTCTGCGGCTATACCGATATGCGGAAATCCATTGACGGACTCTGCGCCGTGATCGAAGACCAGCTTAAGATAGATCCCTCGTCCAGTGCTCTCTTCCTTTTCTGCGGAAGAAGACGGGACAGGATCAAAGCCTTGTTCCGTGAACCGGACGGCTTCGTTCTGATCTATAAGCGGCTGTCTGTCCGCGGCGGCTATCAATGGCCAAGGAAGCAGTCGGAGGTCCGGAACCTTTCCTGGCGGGAGTTTGACTGGCTGATGTCGGGGATCGATATTGACCAGCCAAAAGCACTCAAAGCAGAGTAAAAATCTTGCACAGAAAAACCCGGAAAGTCCTTGTAAATTCGGCGTTTTTCAGCGGTTATTCTTCTTTAGTAAAAGCCCCGTTTCTGATATAATAAGGGTATCAAATCCGAGGAGAGAAACGATGCCTTCCAGTGCGAAAGATATCCAGCTACGAGAGCTGAAGGATACCGTATCACAACTGAAAACAATGATATCGGAACAGACTGAGCTGATCCAATCTCTCCGTCTTATTATTGACGAAAAATCCAGTCACGAGAAAGCGCTCCAGGAACAGGTGGACTATCTTACCAAAAAGCTTTTCGGCTCATCCAGTGAAAGGAGATCTGATGATATTCCGGGACAACACAACCTCTTTGATGAAGCGGAAGTGGAACAGGATTTTTCCCTGTTGGAAGAAGAGACCGTGATCCGGGAGCATACCCGTAAAAAGAAAGCAACCCATGGGGATCTCTTCAAAGGCCTGAAGGTTGAAAAAGTAGTGATCCCTCTTCCAGAAGAAGAGCAGGTCTGTCCGGTATGCGGTACGCAGATGGCCCTGATCGGTGAGGAGTATGTCCGCCGGGAACTGGAATTCATTCCTGCTACTTGTAAAGTGATCGAATACTACAGCCAGAGTTACGGCTGCCCATCCTGCAAGGAAGGGCTCGGCGATACAGAAAAGCCTGTGATCATAAAATCTCAGGTTCCTGCAGCCCTGGTCGGGAAGGGACCCGCCTCGGCATCCACCGTTGCATGGACCATGTACCAGAAGTATGCCAACGGTCTTCCCCTTTACCGGCAGGAGAAAGACTGGAAACAGTATGGGGCTCCGATCAGCCGCACCACCCTTGCCAACTGGATCATCTACTGTTCGCAGAACTATTTCCAGCCGATGTATGATTACTTCCACCGGGAACTGCTGAAACGTAAGTTTGCGATGGCGGATGAAACCCGGGTACAGGTGCTGAATGAGGACGGGCGAAAAGCCCAGACCCAGTCGTTCATGTGGCTGTTCCGAAGCGGTGAGGACGGACTTGCGGAGATCATCCTGTATGGCTATTCCCCGACCAGGAGCGGCAGCCATGCAAAGGAATTTCTGGAAGGCTACAGCGGATATCTGGAAACGGATGGCTATCAGGGTTATAACAATCTGCCGGGGATCCGGCGCTGCTCCTGTTGGGCGCATATCCGGCGGTACTTCATTGACGCTGTTCCCAAAGACAGGCAGTATGATTACAGCCAGCCGGCAGTACAGGCAGTCCAGTACTGTAACCGGTTATTCGCCGTTGAGGACTCCATTAACAAAAAGTATCCCGGAGATTATGAAAAGCGGAAACAGCTGCGTCTCGAGAAGGAAAAACCCGTTCTGGAGGCTTTCTGGTCGTGGCTCGATCA
>ERZ808044.936-NODE-936-length-21320-cov-7.158546_pt1 | contig 21320 bp, 27 predicted proteins | sample MGYA00380195_ERZ808044 | MGnify/ENA primary metagenome ERZ808044 (study PRJEB31490, sample SAMN06133423) | mouse gut metagenome | isolation source: Z7_2 | host: mice | place: China: Chengdu | collected 2015-05 ...
GTTCTTTAGAAATGGTAGATTTCACCATGGCTCTTTTTGCTAAGTTTCATTGTAATTCCTCTTTTTCATTTTCTTCATTATTTACTTAACACACTCAAAATGGGAATTAAGTGACTATCAATAGGAACAAATCAAATATTTTTTATTTCAAAAGCTTCAAAATGTGGTAGAGCAAGACGTGTTCCAAGAAAATTACTCAATACAATTATCTGGATATTAAGAGCAGATTCTCCTTGGTGTGCTTTTCCTGAAAATATGGTTCTTTGCCTACAGTTTATAACAATTTCAGAAAATGGTCACAACAGGGTTTATGGAGAAAATTTTCAATTATTTTTGTGTAAATGCAAAAGAATATTCTCAAATACAAATAGACTCCATCTATGTAAAAGTACATCAGCACAATACAGGAGCTAAAAAAAAGGATTGGGCAGTGAATAGGGAAATCACGAAGAGTGTTTACAATCAAAATGCATGTAGCAACAGATGAAATGAGAAAGCACTATGTATTTTTCTAACGAGTAAAAATATATATGATAGTACATAAATCTGAAAATTTACTGCATGATACGATTCATAAAAGAACATATATTCTTATTGATAAAGCGTCTGATGCGAAAGCAATATTGAAGTATACAGAAAAAACAAAGCGATTTCTATAATACCACCCACGTAAAAATCGAAAAGAAAAAAGAGAATATAATAAAAATTGTAATCAAATAGAACGCTTTTTCAATCGTTTAAAACAGTTTAGAAGAATTTCAACAAGATATGATAAACTACTATGTTCTTTTTTATCATTTGTGCAGCTTGATGTAATTTTTATCGCAATACCAAAATTTTCTTTAATTATTTAAGTTTACCCTCTAATATTCTCTTTTTTCATTATTACAAAATAGTAATACAGTAAATTATATATAATTTTCAATTAGCCATATAATTCTTTCTTTTGTTTGACTAATCATAGAACCATTATATTCTAATGCTGCAGCAGAACCATCAAAATTTGCTGCTTCTTCTGCATTTTTATCTCTTTCGTTTATCCAATTTCGTTCGCTTTCACGTAACTTTTCAAACTCTTTAGAAGATATTGTCTGTTTAATATAATTATATACTTCATTTAATAAATTGTCCCATTCATTTAGTTCATTTTCCCCTGCTTCAACTAAATCTGCTGTTGAATAGGCATTATCATACAGATATTCTACATTAGATTCTATTTCTTGATAACGTTGATAATAATAAAAATACATATCTTTTTGTTGTTCTGTTGTATTTGTTGTATTATTTTCTTGTTTTTTTACAGATAATATTTTACCATTATATTTATCAATCACATACTCTGCTGCTTGCATATTAAAACGAGGTTCTCCCGTTTCCTCATCAAAATACATTTCCCAAAAACAGCCTATTGTATAACTATTATCATCTTCGCTCATTACAACAATATGCCCATCTGATTGATAGTCTGAACTGACAATTTGTTTTGCATCTCCTCTTGAGATTACAGTTTTTTGCTGATTGTTTTGTAAATTTTGTTCTTCTTCTGGTAAGACTACTTGTTCTTGGTTTTCAGCAATAGTATTTATTTGCTCTTCTGGTATATCTTTTTTCTTTATTTTTCCTGAAAATTTCTCAGTAGATGTTGTTACATTAGGCGAATGAATTTTTCCTACAAAATAGCCAAATATTATTGCACCTGATAAAACCAATAATACACAACATAAAATGATTATATTACGTTTCATAAAAATCACACCTGCCTTATTTTCCTTTTGCCTTAAAAATAGCAAAAACAATAATACCAATTATTAAAAGTACCCACCAATAAGCAAATGCCAAGCCTACGATAATACAGCCTGCCATCCAACAACCAAATATCTCTCCACAAATGGCTTGTCCACTAAAATAAACGACATCAAACATCTTATGATAAATTTGATAAACAAAAAAGCCTACAATTGTACCCAATATTGCAATAATTATTGTTCCAAATGTTTCCATAACATTAATCTTCCTTTCAAAAAGAACTTTTATAATTTGTAATAAAAAACCTCTAAAATGTAGGTGCATACTAGAGATTTTTTATTACCTATTTTTAAATATGTATGTGAAAATAAGGAGGAGCTACTCCAACAATTTTTGTTAGCATTTTATAAATTATATCCATCATAAACATATGAAAATGTATTAACATAAATATAAAAGCAATGCCGAATAAAAAACCTGTGATAATTCTTTTTATATTATTACTTTCATAACGAGTTATTAGTTGTATCACTCCATCGAAAAGCAATGGTAATACCATAATAATGCACCATAGTATTGTAATTCTATAATGAAACATAGACATAATAATAGCACATATCATACCTAAAAGCTCACCAGTACATCTAGCACAAATAGGAAATTGTTTTCCCCTAAAAAAGAAGGACCTATCTGCTCTAGCATGACATCCAAAAAATATTCTCAAAAATTTTCCCATATGAAATCATTTAATATCCTATCATTACACCAAATATACCTGCTAGAAAATATATTCCAAAAATTAATATTACACCTATTAAAGCACCTATTCCTGCGGATTTTGCAGTATTGGGTTTGTTATCCTTCCAAACTAAAAATAATATCAAGCCTGCAATTGGAATACAACATCCCAAGAGTCCCCACAAAAAACCACCATTATCTATATTGTTGTTTTGATTATTCACTCTATAATACCTCCATTTCTAATTCTGCTTTATAAATATCTTGCTCCATTTTTTCAAAAATTGTACTCTCTTCCATAATGACCTCCCTTAATTTAACATATATCATGAAATATTAAATATAATTATATACGCTATAAACGTATTTTTCAACTATTAATTACATCTTACTACAATTATCTTATTTCTTTGACATCATGCTGATGCATTTTAAACCACATATCAATGCCATCTCCAAATACTTCTGCTTTCACTTTATAAATGCCGTTTTCTTCTGATGTTATTTTTGCAGTAGGCAAACGGTCACATACCCCATGAATATCATCACCATAGTATAAAAATTTCACTCTGCGTAATTTTCCACCTCTCATAAATTGTACTCTTTTACGAAATTCTCCTTCATTCACATGAGTATCATATTCAAAAACCTTGTCTGGAATATGAAATCGCTCCTCTAAAACATTTAAAGTTCTCATTCTGTCAATACGATATACAATAGGAGCATATTCGTCACCTTCTTTCATGTCCTTATCCTCTCTAAATGCTACTAAATAAAAATAATATTCCCAAAACAAAATTGCTATCGGTTTTAATTTCCTTTTTTTGACTTGACTTTCTTTGTTATTTGTAACCCTTTTATAATCTACTTCAATATATTTTTTATGAGTAATGGCATCTCCTATTTCCCACATTTTTCCCATAAATTCATATTCGTGATGTGTTTCTACATAAAAAGTTTCTTCTCTCCGTATTAATTCCTTAATTTGTTTTTTATCTTCAGCACAATAATTAATAAAGCAATGTATTATTTTACTCATCTGTTCTTTAGGAAACGCTCTACTATCTAATAAAATTTTACAGACTGCTAATATTTCACTATTTGATAATACATTTGATTTTTGTTCTAAATTGTACTGATTGTTTTTGCGAATAATTTTGCCACTTCCAATCATCATGCTATTATTTTCCATATAATATTCTAAGTCTTTAATATCTCTTTCTATTGTGCGAATACTTTTACCATATCGTTTTGCAATTTCATCTTTTTTTACTATATAACCACTTATTAGTTCTGTATAAATATCGAGCATTCTCATTACTTTTGGACTTAATTTTTCTTTACTTTCTTTCCCACTTTCTTCTTGTATCATTGTTTCTTTTCCCCTTTCTATCGTTTTATACTATTTCTTTTATTATCATAAAATAATAGTAAATACATAACATAATGAATATGATTATACGCTTAAAGTTTCAATTTCGTCTAATTCTTATGTTACTCCATATTACAATCATTAAAATAGAATAAGAGGTGAAAATATGGATAAAATTTTAATTGGTAAAAGATTACGCAGACAAAGAGAAAATTTTGGATTAACAAGAGAAAAGTTTTCTGAAAAAGTAGATATTTCCCCTCAATTTTTAGCAGAATTAGAAAATGGAAAAAAGGGAATGTCCGCTGAAACCATCTACAAAATATGTAGTGTATTTCCTATTTCAGCAGATTATTTACTTTTTGGGAAAGAAACTGTTTCTAACGAAAGTACTCCTGTATTAGATATTCTCTCATCGCTGACAGAACCACAAAAAAATATGTTGGAAGAATTACTTATTACGTTTCAAAATATTGTTTCAAAACAATAAAATATTTATTATCCATATCATCAACTTCTTTGTATGGTGATATGGATAATATCATAATCATAGAATACCTAAAATAATAAGTACAATGATTAATAAAATTATCATAATAAATCCTTCCTTTATAATGACATATTTTCTTTTACTTGTTCTATTATTTTTATGAATTCTATACCGTCTTGCAATCCAGACAAATATGTAAATTCGCTCCTTCTATTTTCTAAGAGTATACATTTGTCGAAAAATTCCTGTAATGGAAATATAATATTATTTTCTTTTAATAATTTTTCTAATTTTTCTCGTTGTTGTTCATCGTATTTTAACTGATAATTTATATTTTCTAGTTTGTTAAATTTTAAATGGCAGTTTTCTATTGCACTATTTAAAAATTCTGTAAATACTTGTTCTAGTTGTTCATTCATGTCTGTCCTCTCCTGTTCTCAAAATGTTACATATTTTTCTATAATATTATTATATATTTCATATAAGACAAATTCTGTCGTTTTATTACTTTTTTTAATTTATATTTATTTTATAATGCTTTATTATGGAGAAGAAACAGAAGTAAACATCATTACATTAAAAAGCCTATAGAACAAATTTGTCCTATAGGCTTTGCTATTATAATATGTACTTAAAAATAGTATTACATTATTCCATTGTTTTATTTCTATTTTTTTCAGGTAAAGCTAATAAATTATTATCATTGCTTTCGGTCAGAGCGGGTATTTCTGTATAATTTGATTTCAATTCCAGCATTTGATTTTGCACAGCTTGTAGCATACCCTCTGTAATCTGTCCAGTTTGTTCAATAATACGTTCTTTTCCTTTCAAAAAACCATCAATAATTTGAGATTGTCTTTTAGAAATATTTTCTAACTGCATAGCATAATGTTGCATTTGTAGATTCATATCATCGCTAATTCGTTTTTGGTATAAATCATGTGCAGGTGTACCCTTTTCGTACTTTTCTAATATAGACAAAAGTTGTGGTAATTTTTCTGTATTGTACTTATCATTATCCTGTTCAATTTTATCGCCCAATTCATTATAAATGCTTTCAATTTCCTTTATGACCTGTAAAGAACCCTTTTCAATAATCAACAATCTTTTTTCAGCAACGTCGTTGAGTTTTTCCTGCAAAGTCAATATTGTTTGTGCCATAACAGCCAATCCCTGTGCTTTTGCCTGTTCTAATGCGATTTGACTTTCCCTTTGACATTCCAAAATATCCAACTGAGCATTTTTCATCAATTCAATACGGTCAGTTTCCATACCAGCCAATCTAATTTTTGTATCCGCCTCAATCTGAGCAATTTTTACTTTATCTGGCTCATATACTGTACTAGTAGTGGAACGACTACCTCCACCGCTACTACCTCCGCCAAAAAGACCACTAAAAAATCCTTTGATTGCTCCTCCTAGTCCCATATTATTCTCCTCCTCATTTGGTAATTTTCCATTTAACACTCTTTCTACCTGCTGACTGCGAAAAGAATTTAATGTACAGACATTTGCAAAATGTTCACAATTATGAAAAGCTAAATGATAGCCCTTATCCCCTATACAGGCTCGGGCATATGCAACAATCTGTTCAGGGGAATACAGTTGAGAGAACTCCTCATCTGTATATTCTTTTACTTCCAATATACCGCCTTTTAAAAAATAATCTATATCAGATTGTATGACCTCTGGTTTTGTCCAATCAAATATGCTATCATTTTCTGTACCTGTAAAATGAATGACTTCCTTATCCGATACAAAAATGCCATGATGTGCATAAAATCCTCTTTTTACACGGATATGGTCACCCATTTTGGGCGACCGTTTACTCCATATTTCATATGTATCAAATAGAGTTGGTATCAAAATTTGCTGTCTCATTTTTCTTCCTCATATTATTGTTTTTTCATCAAATCTTTTCTCATTTTGAACACTAAAGAATTATATTCTTTTTCTCTTTTTTCTTTTTCTTTCGCATAAGCCTTTGCGTCTGCTAAATAGATGTCATAATTTTTCTGTTTGAGTGAGGCAAATTCTGTTAATATTTCTTGTGATATAGATTGCAAATCATTATCTGCTACAAAAGCTAATATTTCATCAATAGAAATATCCAGCAAACTATTTGCCCAGTTTAATATAAATATTCTGTCCTCTGCATTTTTGCAGTCAAATAGAATATTTTGCAATTCTGTCTGCAATGTAGCAGTAAAGCCATAAAGAATCCCTTCTGTTTCAAATTTCTCCTGCAATTCTCCGCCAGACTGAAAAACATATTTTTGATAAATTCCTTTTCTTGCTTCCAAATAAAATTTATCAATATTATTTTTATAATTCTCCAATACTGCAATCAATCTTTCTGCAACGGTTTTGTCATGATTGGAATAAACTGGTATAATACTTTTTAGTCCTCTTTCTATTATAGGCTGTATTTTCTGTTCTATAGCAAATCTCAATTTTGTCCAATCTTCATACCACTTTGTCCAAATTTCTTCTTCCACATCATCTTCTTTACAGCTATTTTTCAAATCTTCTTTGTAAGTGGTTTTAAATACTTTATAATCCTCTGTCCAGCTTTCCCATATTTCAATGGTATGCAATACAAACTGATGCTGTTGCTCAAAAAATTCAATTTTAAGTAGTGCATTTTTAATGATTTTTGCAGTATTTTCTGCAAGGAATGAAAAATTGATTCTTTCTTCTTTTTCGAGTAAAGCAAGTTCTTTTATAGAATTTTGCCCCTCGTTAATTTCATCAATGCGGTTTTCTAAATCATCAGCTTGTTTTTTGACAGCAAGTAATTTTGATTTTACGCTGTGCATACCCAAAGATAAATTTTTTCTAAAAAACTCCTGTCTTTGTTGGAGTAAATCGTTTTCCTGCTCTGTCAAATTGCTGTTGTTTTCGTATTTTTTGGAGAGTTTCAAACTGATGGCATTAAAATCAAGTATCACTTTTTCTTTTTGTGTTTCGTAATCGTTCAGCTTTTGCAGGAGTACATTTATCCAGCTTTGCACCGCCTCATAATACTGTATCATGGAACTGCCGATTTCTTCCATATTGTATTTGGAAAGCAAAAACTTGTAGTCAAATGTAGAAGAAAGTGTTTGCTTTTCTTTTGCATCAAGCTCCTCAAGGCGTTTTTGTTCCTCCTCTAATTTTTGTATTTCTGGCTCTAATGCTTGTACTTCTTTTTGTAAATTTGCCTTTTCAATATAAATTTTATTGTATGCTTCTGTTACTTTTTCATCATTAAATATTGGTTGCAATTCGTGTTTTACAAATATATCTAATAAATGTTGTAGTCTTTCTTTTTCTGTGTAAATGGAATTGCTTGTATTCAGTACTTCATTTTGATAGTCAAGCCCATCAATGAGATAAGAAGAACAAGGCATAATATAAGCCTCATTGTCCTCCTCTAAACGATTAGTAGCACCTGAGTAATTTAAATCTTTTGAATATAGTTTATTATAACATATAACATACCAATATTCGTGGTTATACCAATAATTCTTTAATAACTGATAGTACCTTTTATCTGCTTTATGAAATGGAATTGTTCTATCTTCAACAACATTCCAAAATTCATAGGCATCTGGTATTCTAAATCCTGTGACCCCCTCAAAATCAAACGCAACAATGATTTCTTCTATTTTTTCTTTAAAATCTTGATAATCTATATCTTCATCTTCCCAATCATAGTAATCATAGTCGCCGTCTCCCTGTCTGATACCATAGGGAAAGTAGTTCAAATTTGCCCAAAGTAGTCCGCTATTTTTATCAAAAAGCACTGTTTTTTTATTTTTAAAGAAATACCATCTCTGATTTTTGAGTGCCTCTAGTATTTTATCCGTTGCTTTGGTATCTTTTTCAATCTCTTTTATTTTTGACAATATTTCTTCTCTTTTTTGCTGTAATTGTTGTAAGTTTTGCACAGTATTTTCCCCTCTCATACCATTTTTATATTTATTTTACTTCAAAATATAACAATTTTCAACAATTATTTTGCTTTATTTTTATGACAAATGATGTCGTTTTATTTGTCTGTTTCACACTGGAAAATTTCTAGCAATTCCTTTGCAATATCGTCCGGCTTTTCCGATACAATATTAGAAACTCTCCACAATTCATAAGAATAGCCTTTTTCTGCAAGCCACATATGAAGATATTTGTTATCATAGTATTTCATCATTTCTTCTATACAAAAATGTTGTTTTAATTCCTCCATATTTTTAATGGGTATGCCTTTGCATACCATGCCATTTTTTTCATATTCTCCCATATTATCTCACCTTTCTATTTTTTCTACATCATTTTTGTGCATATCAAACCACATATCAATACCATCTCCAAACACTTCCGCTCTGATAGTATAAACACCCCTTTTTTTTGATACGATTTCTGCGGTAGGCAGACGGTCAAATATACCATTAATATCATCACCTTTATAAAGAAATTTCACTCTGCGTAATTTTCCGCCTCTCATAAACTGCACTCTTTTACGAAATTCCCCCTCATTCAAATAAATATTGCTTTGACAAGTGCCATATGTTGGTGTATGAAATACTTCTTCTTTTAAAATATTCAATTTTTTTATTCTGTCAATACGGTAAATGGTAGGAGAAAGCTCATCAAAATTTTGTATACTTTCTTGTAATTTTTTGTCATCAATCAATGCTAAAACATAAAAATAATATTCTGAAAATAATATGGCTATAGGTTTTAATTTCCTTTTTACAAATCTTTTTCCTCCCGTAATCCTTTTATAATTTATTTCAATATATTTATTTTGTTGTATTGCCTTTCCTATTTCCCACATTTTATCAATATACTCATACTCGTGATAGGTTGCTATATAGTGATATTCTTCATTGCGTATCAAATTTTCAATGGTATTTTTTTCTTCTGTACAATACTCTACAAGGTAATCTAATATTTTTGTCATCTGTGACTTTGAAAATGCTCTACTGTCCAATAAAATTTTACAAATGGCTAGTACTTCTTTGCTGGACAATGCAGTTTTACATTGATTAAACTGGTATCCTTTTTTTTCTTTGCTATACACAATTTGCGTATCTCCTGATTTTTCCGAATATTCTTTCAGCTCTCTTATATCTCTTTGTGCTGTGCGAATATTAATGTCATATTTTTTTGCTACTTCCTTTGCTGAAATACTATCTCCATTCCTCAATTTAATATATAATTCATGTATTCTTTCTGATTTTTGCACTTTATCCATATTTACCTCCTCTCCTTTGACTATTTCATTATAACAAAAATAGTAATAATAATGATAGTCAAAATAAATATAATATATATTGTATTATTTTTTTCTTTTTTATTTTTTATTTTTTTAATAGTAGTATTGTTTTGATTCGTTTCTTGACTTATTTGTTGCCTTATTTCTTCTGTATTGATATTTTGTATTTTATTTTCGTGCTTATCATATTGATATAATAGTTTATCAATATCATTAATCAAGTTTAACTTTGTGTCAATCAATCCTTTACAACTTGGACAAAAAACAATTTCATTATCATAAATACTATAACCACAATGCGGACATTTTCTCATGAAATCTACTCTCCTTTTATTTTTTATAATACTATTCTACATTTTTTATAGGACAAATAATGTCGCTTTATTCACTTTATTGTAGTGTGCTTAAAATTTACTAAAATCATAATAGTAATAAAAGTAGTATCATGATAATTTTTTATAAAAATATTGGTCAAGCATTCAGAATACCTGACCAATACAAATATTAATCTTCTTTCAAATAAAATATTAGTTCACTCATTTCAATATAATATAAACGGAAAAAACGTTTTAAAATATTGATTATAAACAGAAACAATACTACCCAAAAAATGATTTTCTCTATTCATTTTGATTACTTTTATCAAATCATCATAAAGCCTTTTACACTGTGGTATTTTCCATGCATAATTTCTTTGATATACAGGAATCATAAAACGTTTGTCTGCCCCTCCTAAAAAACGCACCAAATATTTAGCATCTCCATGCACAATATCAGCCCCTTTTAAATATAAATAATTTTATTATCATAATTCCTTTTTATATACCAATGATTGATTATCTATTGCTCGCATAGTTGCTAATATACCATCTAAATGGTCATATTCATGTTGAAGTAGTTCTGATAATCCTCCTTCTAACTCCATTCTTCGTTCTTTCCATTCTGGCGTCATATAGGTAATCACACATCTTTTATATCTTTTTACTTTTACCAATAAATTGGGGAAAGACATACAATCATCTAATATTTCCATTTTTTCATTATCCGGAAATGTCAAAACAGGATTGATAAATACAATAGCATGGTCTGTATTATAATATATTACCCTTTTTTTCACTCCAATTTGTGGTGCTGCAATCGCTCGTCCTACATGATGTTTACGACGGTAATCTATTAAGGTATCATGTAAATCTTGTATCAAATCCGTTAAATCTTCTCCCTTCTGTACCATTTGACTTTTTTGATATAATTCTTTATTTCCTAAAAGCAATATTTCTTTTACCATATATTCCGCCTCCTTTTGTATAGTATAATACTTTTGTTATTCTTTTTCTACATTTTTTTGCTATCGTTGATTTATCCACCAAATTGATTTATAAATATCTATTAAATTTAAAAAAGTCCTGTCAACAGGTGGCAGGGCATATGTTTATGTCGTTTTAAATAAATGTGATTTTAATAAATTCGTAAATCTAACAGCTCCATAATAATTTAAGTGAGAAGTATCTTGATAACATAATTTATCCCTTGAAACTTCACAATCTTTTAAATCTAAAAATTGAAAAGGATATTTTTTATTTGCATCATTTATAAGGGAATAAAAAAATGCTTTCCATGGTTCATATAAAGCCTTTGAACTTTGTTGCGCTCCATGATAACGAGGTATCAAAAGTAATGTTAATTTCATATTTGGATTGATACGATAGATAAGTTCTAAAAGCTGATAAAAATATATAATATTTTGTTTAATGGTTTCATCAAACATTTTATTCAATGTACGAGTATTTTTTGTTGCATCAGGTTCATCACCTTTTAATGTATTGACTCTATTTTCTATACCTATCAAATCATAATATGCACTATATTGATTATGTTTATGCAAATCTCCAAATAAATCATTTAATATATTTATTTTTTCTTCACTCAACTTATCATAACGGCTTGTCAATATACGATTGATATACTGATTGAATGAAATAGAATATCTATTTTTATTTTGTGCGAAATTGTGAGGGTCAAAAATCACCCCCCCCCCACGTGTAATATGCGTGCGCATTACGTGACATTGACGTATCAAAATTAAAATAGTGATAATCGAACATATCAAAAATCATATATTCTAAATCTTCTATTTTGCTTCTATATTTTTGATAGCAATATTCCAATGCTTTTAAATTATAATAAATATCTTGGGAGGAAACAGCAATATTACAAAACGGCTGTTCAAACATTCTTGCAATAATTCCTGTTTCTGCATGTGAAATACCTAATATCATTCCTTTATATTTATCAATCAAAGGATATTCCATTCTTCTTTCTGCAACCATTAAAGGAACAGAACTTCTATAAAAGCCATAAAAATCTAATACTTTCTTTTGTTTTATTTCATACCCATATATCAGCAAAGAATATATTTGATTTTTCATTTGTTGATTTTTTACTGCGAGTATTATGTAATCATACTCAGACTGCTTTAAACTGATTAATTCTTCTGGACCACTGTAATCTGTCCATACAATAACTTTTTTTATTATATTACTGTCTTTTATTGCCTTTTTACAAAAGGAATATCTTCTTCATAACCTAATAATGCTATTGTCATATGTATCCTCCTTCTACTTCATTCATTTTTATTAAAATCAAATTTATATTAAAACAAAAGGAACTTTCTTTACTTACAGAAAGTCCCCTTACTTCAGTAATATAATATATTATACTATATTTTGACAATTATGCAATTATTTTTCACTGTCCATAATAAGCATTTGGACCATGTTTTCTCATATAATGTTTTTGCTGTAAATAGTGTGGTGCTGGTTTTACTTTTTTATTTATCCATTCACATTGTGCTGCCATTTTTGCCACTTCTTCCAGTACAACAGCGTTATGTACAGCTTCTCCTGCATTTTTACCCCAAGCAAAAGGTCCATGGTTTTTACAAAGCACACAAGGTACTGCTTTGGTATCCAGTTTCTTTTTGTCAAATAAATCTGCTATCAGCACGCCTGTATTATATTCATAATCTTCTTCAATTTCTCTAGTCGTTAAATTTCTAGCACAAGGAATTTCTCCATAAATATAATCTGCGTGTGTTGTGCCATAGCAAGGAATTGATTTACCAGATTGCGCCCATGATGTTGCCCATGCACTATGTGTATGTACAATACCACCAATATTAGGAAATCTATTATATAATACTAAATGTGTTTTGGTATCAGAAGAAGGATTTAATTTTCCTTCTATTTGATTTCCTTTTAAATCCATAACGACCATATCATCTACTGTCATTTTATCGTAATCTACACCAGAAGGCTTTATAACAAACATTCCTTTTTCTCTATCAATACCTGAAACATTCCCCCATGTAAATGTTACAAGTCCATATTTTGGTAAAAGCATATTTGCCTCATAAACTTCTTGCTTTAATTGCTCTAACATAATATCACCCCAATTAAATTTTCTATTATAATATAGCAGTAAACCCTCGCCTATATTAGCCGAGGGTATTTACTACTATACAGACTTTTATGAAATCACAACATTAAAAATTATTTCATTGTTTCTACTGCTGATTTTTCTACTGGTAAACATTTTTGATATAGTTTTATAAATTTATCAAAGCCTTCACTATCTTTTTGAGAAGGTGCGATGGTTACAGACTCACTATCAGCAAATACCTTATCATTTAAGTATTGTTCTAATGTTTCACCATTTTGTTTTTGTTTCATATAATCTGCTAACAAAGCAATGCCCCATGCTCCACCTTCTCCTGCTGTTTCCATAACAGAGACTGGCACAGATGCTGCCGCTGCCATTATTTTTTGTCCAACACCTTTTGTTTTAAACAGTCCTCCGTGTCCCATAAGATTATCAAGTGTGACACCTTCTTGTTTAAACAGTATATCCAATCCTATTTTTAACGTAGCAAGTGAACTATATAAATGCGTTCTCATAAAATTAGATAAATTGAATTTACTGTCTGCCATTCTTGCAAAAAGAGGTCTGCCTTGTTCAAAATTCGTAATTGGTTCTCCTGACAAATAGCAGTAAGAAAGCAGTCCGCCACAATCTGCATCTCCTTCTAACGCTTTATGATACAATGTAGCAAATATATCATTTTTATTTGCTTTTAATCCCATTGCCTCACCATATTCCTGAAACAAATTTACCCAAGCATTCAAATCAGATGTACAATTATTGCAATGTACCATACCTACTAAATTACCTGTTGGTGTAGTCACTAAATCAATTTCGGGATATACTTTTGATAATTCTTTTTCCAAAACAACCATAGCGAATACAGATGTACCTGCAGAAACATTTCCTGTTCTGACTGCAACACTATTTGTAGCTGTCATGCCTGTTCCAGCATCTCCTTCAGGAGGACAAAGAGGAATACCAGATTCTAAATTTCCAGAAGGGTCAAGTAGTTTTGCGCCTTGTTCTGTCAATACTCCTGCATTTTCTCCAGCTAAAAGTACCTTAGGCAATATATCATTTAATTTCCATTTATAATTTTTTTCTGCTATCAAATCATTAAATTGATTTATCATGCTTTCATAATAGTTAGCTGTTGCACAATCTATAGGAAACATACCAGACGCATCTCCTACACCTAATACTTTTTCTCCTGTTAATTTAAAATGTATAAAACCAGCTAATGTTGTGAAAAAGTTAATTTGTGAAACGTGTGTTTCTTCATTCAATATTGCTTGATATAAATGTGCTATACTCCATCTTTGAGGGATATTATATTGAAACAATTCTGTCAGTTTTTCTGCTGCTTGTTGTGTCATAGTATTTCGCCATGTTCTAAAAGGCACTAATAACTCGCCTTTTTCATCAAAAGCCATATAGCCATGCATCATAGCACTAATACCTATACTCCCTACTTTTTTTAATACAACATCATATTTTTGTTTTACATCTTTTGCTAAATCACTGTAACATTCTTTTAAACCTGTCATAATATCTTCCATGCTATATGTCCAGATATTATTTTCGAGGCGATTTTCCCACTCATAGCTACCTTGTGCAATAGGTGCTTTTGTTTCATCTATCAATATCGCTTTTATTCTTGTTGAACCAAATTCAATACCTAATGCAGTATTGCCCTGCAATATGTTTTCTTTTTTCATACCATTTCCCCCTTATCAGCGGAATTTATAATACATATCGTTCCATTTTAATTCATTTCTAAATTGACGGATATTGGTATCCTTATCAATATAAACAGCTTCAATACCCATGCAAGCTGCCCAATCTCCCATTTGTTCTGCTGTTAAGTCATAAGAAAATGCTGTATGATGCGCTCCACCTGCATAAATCCATGCTGCTGCACCAACTTCAAGATTTGGTTCTGGTGTCCAGAATGCTGTTGCAACTGGTAATTTTGGCATATGCTTTTCTGCTTTTTTGACATCTACATCATTAATAATCAAACGGAATCTATCTCCCAAATCTATCAATGATGTTGCAATACCATGTCCTTCTTTTGCTGTAAATACTAATCTTGCGGGGTCTTCTCTATTTCCCATGCTAAGAGGACATTCTTTTATAGCAATTTTACCATCTGCAATAGAAGGGCAAATCTCCAACATATGTGCTTGTAATATACCCTCTTTACCTTTTACCAAATTATATGTATAATCTTCAAAAAATGTTGTACCTTTTGCATCTTTTGTACCTTCTGTCATGATTTTCATAAGACGTACCATTGCTGCTGTTTTCCAGTCACCTTCTGCACCAAAACCATAGCCTTTTTCCATCAGTCTTTGTATTGCTAAACCTGGAAGCTGTTTTAAACCACCTAAATCACCAAAATGTGTAACAATAGCATGATAATCTTTTTCTTTCAAAAATCTTTCAAAACCGATTTCAATTTGTGCTTGTACTGCTGCGTGTTCTCTAAATTCTTTTTCATCTCTGCCTTCTAAAAGAATATCATATTTATCATAATATTCCTCTACTAATGTATCCGTATCACCTTTTGATACAGCATTTACAGCCTCTACGATTTCATTTACCGGATAAGCATCTACTTCCCATCCGAATTTAATTTGTGCCTCTACTTTATCGCCTTCTGTAACAGCAACATTTCTCATATTGTCCGCTATTCTCATTACTCTAATATGAGAAGATTCCATAACGCCGATTGCTGTTCTCATCCAGCTTGCAATTTGCTTTTGTACTTGTTCATCGTCCCAATGTCCAACAATTACTTTTCTTTCAATACCCATACGACTTACAATATGTCCATATTCTCTACCACCATGCGCAGACTGATTTTCGTTCATAAAATCCATATCAATATCATCATAAGGAATTTCTTTATTAAATTGTGTATGTAAATGACAAAGAGGTTTTCTATATTCCTGTAAACCTAATATCCAGCTTTTTGCTGGTGAAAATGTATGCATCCATGTGATAACACCTGCACAATTTTCATCTGCATTTGCTTCATTAAATGTTTTTCTGATAACTTCATTTGTAATTAAAGTAGGTTTCCAAATTACTTCAAAAGGTAAATTTCCACTTTTATTTAATTCTTCTACAATGATTTTAGAATGTTGCGCTACGTGTTCTAAACACTCATCACCATATAAATCTTGAGAACCAGTACAAAACCAAAATTGATATTTTTTCATATATTATCCCTCCTAATATGTTAAGAAATTATTGCTTTTTCGTTTTCATCATAGAAAGTATAGACTGCAATACAATGAAGAAGCAGAGTAATGCCGCAATGGTAATACGTGTCCACCATGATGACAATGTACCTTGGAATGTAATGAATGCCTCAATTGTTGCTTTAATCAATACACCAAACAACGTACCTATTACATTTCCAACACCACCTGTTAACAATGTACCTCCTATAACAGATGATGCAATCGCGTCCATTTCAAAACCTTTTGCTTGTTCTACGAAACCACCTAATGTATTTAAGCAGAATAATATGCTTCCTACTCCGCATAAAAATCCATCTAATACATATGCTTTTAATTTTACTTTTCTAACATTCAAACCCAACATCAATGCAGATTGCTCATTACCACCTATTGCATAAATACTTCTTCCAAATTTTGTATACTTCAACATAATAAACGCTGCTATTAAAAGTACTATGGCAATGACTACTGTTGGATAAATATATGGCTGTATCAACACACCCTTTTTATTGTAATAGCCACCAATTGGTAAATAAATTCTTAATTTTGCCCATGCCATAAATGTTTCATTGGTAATACTAATCATATCTTTTGATATAATTGCTGTCATACCTCTTGCAAAAAACATACCTGCAAGTGTTACAATAAATGGCTGTATATCCATATAAGCAACTAAAAATCCCTGCACTAATCCAAATACAATACCTGTTACTAATACAATCAATACAGCTGGAACTGCACCAATATTACCTTTTTCCATCATCCATGCAAGCATCATACAGCCCATGGCAACAAAAGAACCAACACTAATATCAATACCGCCTGTAATCATAACTACTGTCATACCAATACCTATGACTATTAAACCTGCATTTGATATAAACAAATTTAAAAAGTTTTGTGTTTTAGAAAAACCTTGTGCATTAAATAATATACACCCAATACCATACATTACAAAAAATAACACGATTGTAATCATTAAAAGGAAGGTCGTTTGATTTAATTGTTTTTTATTTTTCATATTAAGCCGCCTCCTTTTGTGTAATATTCATACTTTTCTTTTTTGCTAAACTTTTTCTCCATCTTGCAAAACCAGGTGACTGCAATGCTACAATAATAACAACAACGATTGCTTTATATACTGGTACTTGGTCAGATGAAACGTGCATAGCATAAAGTGTTGTTGTTAATGCCTGTATTGTATAAGCACCTATTACAGAACCTGCTATTGAAAATTTACCGCCTGCTAATGAATTACCACCTATTGCTACTGCTAATATGGCATCTAATTCCATATTCAATCCAATATTGTTAGCATCTGCGGAATAAATACGGCTAGAAGCAATTAAGCCAGAAAGTCCAGAACAAAAACCACAATATGCATAAGTTAAAAATATAATAAATATAGATTTAATACCAATAAAACTAGATGCTTTTTTGTTAATACCAACTGATTGTATATACATACCTAATGCTGTTTTACTCAATAACAATGCTGTAAATGCTACCATAATCACAGCAACAATAAATGGTGTTGGTATTGGTATTCCTTTAAAAGATGCGCCTAATAATCTATAACTATCTACACGAACATATGTAATTTGTCCATCTGTAATTAACTGTGCAATACCACGTCCTGCTGTAAACATTATCAATGTTGCAACCATAGGCTGTATATTTAATTTTGCTACTAAAAAACCATTAAAACAGCCTATTAAAACACCTACAACAATTGCAGCTAAAAATCCTAATATCAATGGATTTGCATATTCTGTTACTGCTCTTTCTCCGCCACTCAATATATTACAGCAAACAGCAGCACTTACTGCCATAATAGCACCAACAGAAATATCTGTTCCAGCAGAAGCAGATACTACTAACGTCATACCTATTGCCAATATAACAAGCTCAGATGCTCTGTTTATAATATCTATAATATATCCATAAAGTACACCATCTCGAATAGATATTGAAAAAAAGTTTGGTGTTGTAATGACATTGACTAAAAGCACCAGTATTAAACAGAATATTGGTAAAAATAATCTTTGTGATGTTATTTTTTTCATTTTTTCACTATTCATACTCAATGCCCCCCTGCTATGGTAGACATAATTGTTGATTGGTTCATATCCTCACCATCTAATTCTCCTACTTTTGCACCATCTCTCATAACAACCATGCGGTCGCAAGTTCTGAGCATTTCTTCAATTTCAGAGGATATAAATACAACTGCCATACCTTCTTCTGCTAACTGCAACACTAATTTTTGTATTTCTGTTTTCGTACCAATATCAATACCTCTTGTTGGTTCATCTAATATCAAAAAGTCTGGATTTGTTAAAAGCCATCTTCCTATAATTACCTTTTGTTGATTACCACCAGAAAGAGATTTAATCGTTGTTTCTCTACTTGCTGTTTTTACTTGGAGCATCTGTATATATTTATCTGTATATTCTTCCTGTTGTTTTTTGCTGAGTAAATGGAATATACCTCTTTTTGCTTGTAATGCCAATATTAAATTTTCTCTAACAGAAAGGTCTGCAATAATCCCTTCATTTTTACGGTCTTCAGGTAAATATGCCATACCTGCATTCATAGATGTAAGAGGGTGTTTTGCAACTACTTTTTGTCCTTTTACCAAAAGTTCCCCTGTATCTGCTTTTTCTGCACCATATAAAAGACGAACTGTTTCAGAACGTCCAGAACCTAAAAGTCCTGTAAATCCTACTACTTCTCCTTTATGTATTACTAAATCAAATGGCTTAATATAACCACTCTTTCCAAGTCCTACTGCTTTAATTGTAATATCCTCTGGATTTTCACTAAATTCTTTTGCAGTATCTCCCTTTATAGATGCCAAATCATCAAAATCTTTTCCCATCATTTTTGCTACCAACTGTACACGAGGTAATTCTGCTGTTGTAAATTCTCCTACAAGTTGTCCATTTCTTAATACCGTAATTTTGTCGCAAACTGCATATACTTGCTCCAAAAAGTGTGTAACAAATATAATGCCTACACCCTCATTTTTTAGTTTCGTCATAAGCTGGAATAACTTTTCTACTTCACTATCGTCCAATGATGATGTTGGTTCATCTAATATCAATACCTTTGCAGACATATCTACAGCTCTTGCAATAGCAATCATTTGTTGTATGGCAATAGAATAATTATCTATTGTTTTTGTAACATCTGCATGTATGTCTAAACTACTCAATAAATCACTTGCTCTTTGATTCATTGTTTTCCAATCAATCAAACCTCCCTTTTTAGGTTCTCTACCTATAAAAAGATTTTCTGCAACAGAAAGATTGGGACAAAGATTGACCTCTTGATAAACTGTACTAATACCATTACTTTGTGCTTCTTGAGGACTATGATTAATAATTGTGCCTTTCCGTCCATCAATACTAATCTGACCTGTTTCAAATTCTTCTACACCTGTTAAAACTTTAATCAGTGTAGATTTTCCTGCACCGTTTTCACCCATTAACGCGTGTATTTCCCCCTTCTTTAAAGTAAAATCCACATTTTGTAATGCTTTTACACCAGGAAATGTTTTATAAATGCCTCTCATTTCTAAAACTGAATTTTGTTCCATAAAGCGTCCCCCCTTTTTTTTACTTTTTTTACAATTTTTAGCTGATTTTTTGGTAAACAAAAAGAAAGTGTAGAGATGGAGTCAGACTCCGACCCCACACTTTCTGATTTTCTAAATCAACACTGGGTTGCTACTATAAATTAGTATGCTCTTTCTGGTAAAATTGTTTCTAAATCCATGCTTGTATCAAAATAGGATTCATCTACATATTGTATTTTATCAACAGATTCTCCAGCTTCCAATTTTTGAATGATTTCTGCTACACGAGGACCATGAAGTGGGTTACACTCAAATGTTGCATTCAAATCACCTGCTATCATAGATTCAAATGCTGCTTTTACAGAGTCAAATCCAACTACAATAATATCGCCGTCAGGACCACAAGTTTTACCTGCTGCTTTGATAGCATCGATAGCACCAAATGCTTCATTATCGTTTTCACATATAACTACATCAATATCGTCATAGCTTTTCAAGAAAGATTCCATAACTTCCTGTCCTTTTGCCTGTGTAAATTCACCAGACTGCATATCAAGCATTTTCCAGTTGTCATGTTGTGTTAAGATATTATTAAATCCTTCTGTACGTCCAACTTGAGCAGATGCACCAATAGTACCTTGTATTGTTACTATATTGATTTCTTCATCGCCACGACCTTTTTCTTCTAAATATTTTGCTAACCATTCGCCGCAAGTTTCACCTTCTTTTACAAAGTTACCGCCAACCCATGCAACATATAACTCATCATCAGATACTTGCATCATACGGTCAGAAAGTATTACAGGAATACCTGCCTCTTTTGCTTCTTCCAAAACTGTTTCCCAACCTGTTTCAACAACAGGTGCAACAACTATGTAGTCAACATCTTGTTGTATAAAAGAACGAATTGCTTTAATTTGATTTTCTTGTTTTTGCTGTGCATCATCAAAAATCAATTTGTAGCCATTTTCTTCTGTGAATGTAGATTTGAAAGATTCTGTATTTGCTGTTCTCCAGTCAGATTCTGCACCAACCTGTGCATAACCAACTGTAATCAAATCTCCTGCTTCACTGGAAACGTTTGTGTCGCCGCCTTCACCGTCTTCTGGAGTTGGTGCTGGTTCACCTGAAGAACCACAAGCAGCCATAGAAGCTGTCATAGCAAGCATAGCAATAATAGATAACACTCTTTTTTTCATGTTTTTTCCCCCTTAAAAAATTTTAATATTCATGTTTATTTATATATTTATTATAATATACGAAAGGCAATTTTGAAACAGACCATCTTTTAAAAAAAGTTCATTTTTTTTATATGTTTTTATAAAAAAACAATGTAATATTTTATTATTTTTTTTAAAAAGTTTGTTTTTTTTCAAAAAAGGTTGAATTTTTTTTGATTTTATATTATAAACTATTTTTATACTTTTAATATCATTACAAAAACAAAAAAATATTATCTATTCATT
>ERZ808044.939-NODE-939-length-21247-cov-11.552716_pt1 | contig 21247 bp, 16 predicted proteins | sample MGYA00380195_ERZ808044 | MGnify/ENA primary metagenome ERZ808044 (study PRJEB31490, sample SAMN06133423) | mouse gut metagenome | isolation source: Z7_2 | host: mice | place: China: Chengdu | collected 2015-05 ...
TTTTCCGGGAATACTTAAGGAGTAGAAAGGAAGTTAATCATGAAGAAAAACAAAGGTATCATTAGCCTGGTGCTGACGGTGGTGCTGATCGCATTGATGGGCTTCACGGTAATAGTCGGCGTTGGTAAGACGGGGACCGGTGCGATGAAGAACATCAAGCTTGGCCTGGATCTTGCAGGCGGAGTCAGCATTACGTACCAGGTAAAGGATGACAATCCGTCGGATGAAGAGATGAGCGACACTATCTATAAGCTTCAGAGACGTGTGGAGAAGTACAGCACAGAGTCCAGCGTCTATCAGGAGGGAAGCGACAGGATCAATATTGAGATCCCTGGTGTGACGGACGCCAACGCGATCTTAGACGAGCTGGGTAAGCCTGGTTCCCTGGAATTCAAGACTGAGGACGGGGAAACGGTGATCACGGGTGCGGATGTGCAGACGGCAACTGCGAAGGCCAGCGAGGATAAGATGGGCAACCGGGAATATACGATAGAGCTGAGCCTGAATGAGAATGGAAAAGAGAAGTTTGCCAAGGCCACCAGAGAGAATATCAACAAACCGATCTCCATTATCTATGACGGAACGGAGATCAGCAGTCCGATCGTGCAGGCTGAGATTCCGGACGGACTGGCATACATCTCAGGAAATTTTACCTATGAATCAGCCGATAATCTGGCTTCCACCATCCGAATCGGCGGATTGAAGCTGGAGCTTGAGGAGCTGCGTTCAAACGTAGTGGGGGCTCAGCTTGGGGAGCAGGCCATCAGCACCAGTTTGAAGGCGGGCGCTATAGGTCTGGCATTGATCATTATCTTTATGATCTTCGTATATTATCTGCCGGGACTTGCATCAGGGCTTGCGCTTCTGATCTATACGGAGCTGGTTCTGCTGATTCTGAACGCCTTTAATATTACGCTGACACTTCCTGGTATCGCCGGTATTATCCTCGGTATCGGTATGGCGGTAGATGCGAATGTTATTATATTTGCCCGTGTTCGTGAAGAGATGACCCGCGGGAAGAGCGTGAAGAATTCTTTAAAGACAGGTTTCCAGAAGGCCATGTCTGCTATCGTTGACGGTAACGTGACTACTCTGATTGCAGCTGTGGTACTGTGGTTTCGGGGATCCGGGCCGGTTAAGGGGTTTGCCCAGACACTGGCGATCGGTATCATTGTATCCATGTTTTCGGCGCTTGTAGTTACGAGATTGATCGTATTTGCATTCTATGCGGTAGGTTTACGCAAGGAGAGTCTCTATTACCGTCCAAGGAAAGAGAGAGAGCCGATCGCTTTCGTGGAGAAGAGGAAGATGTTCTTCATTATCTCCGCAGTGTTGATCGTTGCAGGACTGGCAACTATGGGAATCAATTCCTCCAGAGGAAAAGGAGCGTTTGCTTACAGCCTGGAGTTTGAGGGCGGTACTTCTACCAATGTTACCTTCAAGGAGGATTATTCAATAGACGAGATCGATGAGAAGATCGTTCCTGTGGTTGAAGAGGTGACAGGTGATAATAACGTACAGACCCAGAAGGTTGCAGGTACCAACCAGATCATCATCAAGACGGTGACATTAGACCTTGATCAGCGTGAAGCGCTGAATCAGGCAATGGTGGATGAGTTCAAGGTAGATGAATCTCTGATTACCGCTGAGAATATCAGCTCTACAGTAAGTAATGAGATGCGTCAGGATGCGGTTGCCGCCGTAATCATCTCGACTGTCTGTATGCTGCTTTACATCTGGTTCAGATTCAAGGATATCCGTTTTGCGGCAAGTGCAATCCTTGCGCTGCTGCATGATGTCCTGGTGGTTATGGGATTCTATGCGATTGCAAGAATTTCTGTGGGCAATACCTTTATTGCATGTATGCTTACGATCGTCGGATATTCGATTAATGCGACCATCGTTATCTTTGACCGAATCCGTGAGGAGCTGCATTACCAGACCAAGAAGACAGATCTTATGCAGGTGGTGGATAAGAGCATTACCCAGACGCTTACCAGAAGTATCTATACTTCTCTGACCACATTTGTAATGGTAGCGATCCTCTTCATTATGGGTGTCAGCTCCATCCGTGAGTTTGCGGCACCGCTGATGATGGGTGTAGTCTGCGGAGCCTACTCCTCAGTATGTATCACGGGTGCGTTGTGGTATGTTATGCGTACGAAGATTGCCAAGAAAAAATAAAGGGATATCTGAAGAGCACACGGCCGTGTGGTTTTCAGACGGTTAAGACAGAGCAGCCATTGTTATAAGTGTATGACGTGGCTGCTCTTTGTTACGGAGAGATTAGTATATGGGGATACAAGATGCAGGAGGAAATAAGATGGAACGATGGGTGCTATTGAGAAAGGGTGCGGATTTTGCCGGGATCGGTAAGAAGTTCGGGATCAGCCCCAGGCTTGCCTGCCTTATAAGGAACCGGGAGGTGGTTGGGGAGGATGCGATTGACAGATATCTGAATGGTACGGTTTTGAATCTGTATGATGGGATGCTGCTGAAAGGCATGGACAAGGCGCTTGGAATATTGAGGGAGAAGATCGAAGAACATCAGAAGATACGGATTATCGGAGATTATGATATCGACGGTATTAATGCAACTTACATATTACTTGAAGGCCTGGAAATGCTTGGCGGGGATGTGGATATGGACATTCCGGACCGTATCGCAGACGGTTACGGATTGAACCGTAATCTGATCGAACGGGCATATCAGGATCGAATCGATACAATTATCACCTGTGATAACGGGATTGCCGCGTCTGCGGAGATTGCCTATGGGAAATCGCTTGGAATGACAGTGATCGTGACGGATCATCACGAAGTCCCTTATGACGAGAAGGATGGCTGCCGCCGCTATCTTCTCCCGCCGGCGGATGCGGTTATTGACCCCAAACAGCCGGACTGCGGATATCCGTTTAAGGGGTTGTGCGGGGCGGCCGTAGCATATAAGCTGGTGGAGGCTCTCTTTCGGGTAATGGGAAAGGATCCGAGAGATCTGGAACGTCTGATTGAAAATGTGGCGATTGCTACCGTGGGAGATGTGATGGATCTGGAGGATGAGAATCGTATTTTTGTAAAAGAAGGATTGAAAATGCTCGGAACTACGGGCAATCATGGACTGCGGGCGTTGATGGAGTGTACGAAGCTTAACAGGAATCAGATCCAGGCATATCACGTCGGCTTCATATTAGGTCCGTGCCTGAATGCCAGCGGAAGGCTGGATACGGCAAAGCGTGCGCTCCAATTGCTTCGGGCAAAGGATCAGAAAGAAGCAGATATCCTGGCGGGAGATTTGAAAGCATTGAATGACAGCCGCAAGGATATGACGGAAGCGGCGGTTGCCCAGGCGAAGGAGCTGGTAGAGGACACCGGACTTCATGAGGACAGGGTGCTTGTCATCTATTTGCCCGCATGTCATGAGAGTCTGGCGGGAATCGTGGCGGGGAGGATCCGGGAGAGTTATTATAAGCCGGTATTTGTGCTGACGGATGCAGAAGATGGGATCAAAGGATCAGGACGTTCCATTGAAGCATATCATATGTATGAAGAGCTCAGTAAGTGTAAGGAGTTGTTCACAAAGTTCGGCGGCCACAGGCTGGCGGCGGGATTATCGTTAGAAAAAGAGAATCTGGATATCTTCAGGAAGAAAATCAACGAAAACTGCAGCCTGAGTGAGGAGGAATTAACAGAGAAGGTGTCGATCGATATGGAGCTTCCTTTTTCCTGTGTGACCGAATCCTTTATTCAGGAGCTTTCGTTAATCGAGCCATTTGGGAAGGGAAATACCAAGCCCGTATTTGCCGCCCGGAATGCAGAGATCATAAGCGGAAGGATTCTTGGAAAGAATCAAGACACGCTGAAGCTCAGGCTTAAGGATACGTCCCAGATAATCATAGACGCATTGTATTTTAAGTATGCAGACGAATTACTGGGAGCGCTTGCAGACAGGTATGGTAAACATGCGGTGAAAAGTATGCTTGCGGGACAGAAGACTCAGATGACGTTGTCTGTTACATATTATCCGGGACTGAATGAATATATGGGGAAAGTTACGCCTCAGATCACCATTACACATTACAAATATTGAAAAACACGGAAACTAATGCTATACTTAATAAATATGGAAAATAGTATGGAAAACAGGAGTGAAGAATGTTATGAAAGCGATCGAGGAATATGTAAGAAGTATACCGGATTTTCCGGAGCCGGGAATTATTTTCAGAGATGTAACCAGTGTACTGCAGGATGCCGACGGGTTAGCGCTGGCCATAGAACTGATGCAGGAGAAGTTAAAGGATGTGGAATTTGATCTGGTGGTGGGGCCGGAATCCAGAGGATTTATCTTTGGCGTGCCGATTGCCTACAATCTGCACAAGCCGTTTATTCCGATTCGCAAGAAAGGCAAGCTCCCGTGTGAGACGGTTTCTGTCAAGTATGAACTGGAATACGGGACGGCAGAGCTGGAGATCCATCGGGATGCGGTCAAGCCGGGACAAAAGGTTGTTATCATTGATGACCTGATCGCAACGGGCGGAACCAATGAAGCGATGATCAAGCTGATAGAAGGGCTTGGAGGGAAAGTGGTGAAGACCGTATTTCTAATGGAACTGGCAGGTCTTAAAGGAAGAGAGAAACTTGACGGATACGATGTGGATTCTGTGATCACGTACCCGGGGAAATAAAAGAATTTGGTTACTATTCGTTGGAGACCGCGGCCGGTCAGGCCGCGAACTGCAGCAGAATTTGGAAAGGGAGGGGGCGCCTGCATGTCAGGAATAACAACTTATGAAGCAATAGATGACAGGATCGCGGCAGATTCCATTATGGTCGATCATGCCAAGGGACTGGAGATTGTAGATGGTCATGCGGTCAAGGCACCGGGGGATTATGAACAGCCGGACCGCCTGTATGATATGCTGATTGCCCGTATACGCAGATACCACCCGTCTACGGATGTGTCATTGATTGAGAAAGCATACCGCCTGGCCGCAAAAGCTCATGGGGAACAGTGCCGGAAGTCAGGGGAACCATATATTATCCATCCTCTTTGGGTTGCTATAATCCTGGCAGATCTGGAGATGGATAAGGAGACGATCGCGGCCGGGATGCTGCATGATGTGGTAGAAGATACGGAGGTCAGTGAGGAAGACATCAGAAAAGAATTTGGGGATGAGGTTGCTCTTCTGGTGGACGGTGTCACGAAGCTGGGAAGGCTGTCCTATTCTTCGGACAAATTAGATGTTCAGGCGGAGAACCTAAGGAAGATGTTTCTTGCTATGGCTAAAGATATCCGCGTAATCATCATTAAGCTTGCCGACCGGCTTCACAACCTGAGAACCTTGCAGTTTATGAAGCCTGAGAAGCAGAAGGAAAAGGCGAAGGAGACGATGGACATCTATGCACCGATTGCCCAGCGTCTCGGTATTTCTAAGATTAAGACAGAACTTGACGATCTGGCGCTTAAGTATTCTCAGCCGGAGGTATTTTTCGATCTGGTAAATCAGATCAATACAAGGAAGACAGAGCGGGAAGAATTCGTGGAACAGATCGTGAATGAAGTCTCTGACCACATGAAGAATTCTAACATTAAGGCAGAAGTCAGCGGCCGGGTGAAGCATTTTTTCAGTATTTACAAGAAGATGGTCAACCAGGATAAGACGGTGGATCAGATCTATGATCTGTTCGCGGTGCGGATCATTGTGGAATCGGTAAGGGACTGTTATGCGGCCCTGGGAGTCATCCATGAGCTGTATACACCGATTCCGGGACGGTTTAAGGATTATATTGCCATGCCCAAGCCGAATATGTACCAGTCGCTGCATACGACGCTGATGAGTTCTGTGGGGCAGCCCTTTGAGATCCAGATCCGGACGGAAGAGATGCATAAGACTGCTGAGTACGGAATTGCCGCCCATTGGAAATATAAAGAGTCTAATGACGGCAAGAAGAATGTGAAGGCTCAGGAGGAGGAGAAGCTAAGCTGGCTTCGCCAGATTCTGGAATGGCAGAGGGATATGTCAGATAACCGGGAATTCATGAACCTGATCAAGGGAGACCTGGATCTGTTCGCGGAGGATGTATACTGCTTTACGCCCCAGGGGGATGTGAAGAATCTTCCCAACGGCTCTACGCCTATTGATTTTGCCTATATCATCCACAGTGCGGTAGGTAATAAGATGGTCGGCGCCAGGGTGAACGGGAAGCTTGTGAACATCGATTATAAGATCCAGAACGGGGACAGGATAGAGATCCTGACATCCCAGAATTCAAAAGGACCAAGCCGTGACTGGCTCGGTATCGTCAAAAGCACCCAGGCGAAGAATAAGATCAACCAGTGGTTCAAGCGGGAATTTAAAGAAGAGAATATCGTCAAAGGGAAGGAACTGATCGCTTCTTATTGTAAAGCCAAGTCTATCGTCCCTTCCAGTATCATGGTTTCCAAATACCAGGAGATCGTACAGAAGAAGTACGGCTTCAAGGACTGGGAATCTGTTCTTGCCGCAATCGGGCATGGAGGCCTGAAGGAAGGACAGGTGGTCAACCGGCTGGTGGAGGAGTACAGCAAGGAGCATAAGCAGGAGCTTACGGATGAAGGAGTTCTCGAGAAGGTTGCCGAAGCTGCAAAGAATAAGGTCCACATAGCCAAGTCAAAGAGCGGAATCCTCGTGAAGGGGATCGATGATGTGGCAGTGCGGTTCTCCAGGTGTTGTAATCCGGTTCCGGGAGATGAGATTGTCGGCTTCGTGACGAGAGGGAGAGGATTGTCCATCCATCGCACGGACTGTGTCAATATGATCCATCTGACAGAGGCCGAGAGGGCGCGTCTGATCGATGCGGAATGGGAGAGCGACGTGGCGGAGAAGACCGGCGGACAGTACCTGGCAGAGATCAAGATGTATGCATATGACAGGAGAGGACTGTTGATGGATATGTCGAGGATCTTCACGGAAGCGAACGTGGATGTGAAGTCTATGAATATCCGTACCAGCAAGAAGCAGGGAACGGCTACGATTGATGCAGGGTTCATCGTGCACGGAAGAGATGAGCTGGACAAAATCGTGAAGAAGTTACTCCAGGTGGAGGATGTAATAGATATAGAAAGGACAACAGGTTAATAGAAGAATGAAAGTAGAGAGATTTGTGACGGGAATTATCAGTACAAATTGTTATCTGGCAATAAATGAAGAGACGCATCAGGCGGTTGTGATCGATCCGGCCGCCTGTCCGTCCCACCTTATGAATTATTTGAAGTCAGAAGGATTAAAGGTCGAAGCAATTCTGCTGACGCATGGACATTTTGACCATATTATGGGAATCGACGGATTTTTGAAGGAATATGATGTTCCGGTGTATGTGCATGAGAAGGACAAAGAGCTGATGGGAGATCCGAAGCTGAATCAGTCCTCCACATATACGGCAGGTTATACATTTGCAGGAGCAGAATATATTCAGGACGGGCAGGTACTCACATTTGCCGGTTATGATTTTGAGGTCCTTCACACTCCCGGGCATACGCCGGGCTGCTGTTGTTATTATGTAAGGTCAGAAGGGGTGCTGTTCAGCGGGGATACTTTGTTTGCGAATTCGGTTGGACGCACAGATTTCCCGGGAAGCAGTGCTTCGGATCTGATTCGTTCTGTTAAAGAAAAACTGCTGCCGCTTCCGGATGATACACACGTATACCCGGGCCATATGGGAGAGACTATGATTGGATATGAGAAGGAGAATAATCCGTTTTTGTAGGGGTGCCGGAATGATTCAATTAATATGTAAGAGTGAAGCGTACATGTACAACGTTTATCATATGATAAAGGCCTTTTTCCCATCTGAGGAAATTATCAGCAGGATGGAGGAGGAGGCCTCTTGTTATGTGGAGGTGTGCTTGCCGGGCGGAAACCGGCTTACTATTGATGAGGGCCGGCTTGCAGATGTTTTTGTGCCGGGAAGGGAATCTTCAAAGGAGGAGAGGGAGATTAGATACAGGATCGATGTATGCCTGTACCGTAAATTAGAAAAGATTACGGGCCGATCACTGGCCTGGGGGATTCTGACGGGGGTGAGGCCCACGAAGATTGCCATGCAAAAAGCCGAGGAAGGATGGGACGGGGAGCATTTTGTCCCCTGGTTTCAGAATGAATGCATGGTGAGCCGCGGAAAGGCAGAGTTGTCCTGGGAGATTGCAAAAAGAGAGCAGGCATTGCTCGGGAAGCTTGATTATGAAGGAGGATACAGCCTCTATGTGGGAATTCCGTTCTGTCCGTCGGTCTGTACCTATTGTTCTTTCAGCTCCGGTGCGCTGGCAGAATGGAAAGACAGGGTTAAGGAGTATCTGGAGGCGTTGCAGAAGGAATTGGCATTTATCGCGTCAAGATCGAAGAACAGGAAGCTTAACACGATCTATATCGGCGGCGGGACGCCCACGACACTGACGGCAGATCAATTGGAAACTTTACTTTCCTGTATTGATATGCATTTCTCAAGGGAGTATCTGCTGGAATACACGGTGGAGGCCGGTAGGCCGGACAGCATTACCGAAGAAAAGCTTCAGGTATTGAAGAGGCATGGGGTGACGAGAATATCCATCAATCCTCAGAGTATGCAGCAGAAGACTCTTGACCGGATCGGACGGAAGCACCGGACAGAGGAGATCGTCCGGGCTTATCATATGGCAAGAGAGCTCGGATTTGACAATATTAATATGGACCTGATTGCAGGACTTCCGGGTGAAGATATCCCGGATATGCAGGATACCTTAAGACAGGTCAGAGAGCTTGCTCCGGACAGTCTGACCGTGCATTCGCTGGCGGTTAAGAGGGCGGCGAAGATGGACCGAAAGGATCTGGAACCGGATGCAGAGAAGGTATCCCGGACTCTGGAGGGAATGATCGAGGCGTCAGGGGACGCGGCCGGACAGATGGGACTGGTCCCTTATTATCTGTACCGCCAGAAAAATATCGCGGGGAATTTTGAAAATGTTGGCTATGCAAAGGTTGACAAAGCGGGAATATACAATATACTGATTATGGAAGAAAAGCAATCCATTGTCGCGGCAGGTGCGGGTGCGGCCACCAAGATCGTGTTAAAGGAGCCGGTCCCGATGCTTGGCAGCAAAAAGAAGAAGATGACATATCTGATGCGGATAGAGAATGTGAAGGCGATTGATGCGTATATCGCCCGTGTCGATGAGATGACAGAAAGAAAAGGAGAATGGTTATGGCGTTAAAGAAGAAACCGGTCACCGGAATGAAGGATATGATGCCCCGGGAGATGGAGATCCGGGACTATGTGATCCAATTGATCAAGGATACCTATAAGACTTATGGGTTCCTGTCTATGGAGACGCCTTGTGTGGAACACATAGAGAACCTGTGCAGCAAACAGGGAGGGGATAATGAGAAGCTGATCTTTAAGATATTAAAACGTGGCGAGAAGTTAAAACTGGAGACTGCGAAGGGGGAAGACGACCTGGTGGACGGGGGGCTTCGCTATGATCTGACGGTTCCGCTTGCCAGGTATTATTCGAATCATGCCAATGAGCTGCCCGCCCCCTTTAAGGCACTTCAGATCGGTAATGTGTGGCGTGCCGACCGGCCGCAGAAAGGACGCTTCCGCCAGTTTGTGCAGTGCGATATCGATATCTTAGGAGAGCCGTCCAATCTGGCGGAGATCGAACTGATCCTGGCGACGACGGCGATGCTTGGCCAGCTTAAGTTCCGCAACTTTACCGTGTGTATCAACGACCGCAATATCTTAAAGGCGATGGCGGCGTACAGCGGTTTTAAAGAAGAAGATTATGATGAGGTATTTATCATCCTGGATAAGATGGACAAGATCGGTGCAGAAGGTGTGGCGGCGGAGCTTCGGGAAATGGGATATGCCGGGGAGAACGTAGATGCCTATCTGAAGCTTTTTGAAGAGACGGCTCCTAGTGTGGAAGGCATCCGTTATCTTAGAGAGAAGCTCGGCGATTGTCTTGAGGCAAAGACGGCGGACGGGATGGAGATGATCATCTCAAGCGTGGAGGCGGCGAAGGACTGCGAATTCAAGATATGTTTTGATCCGACACTGGTGAGAGGGCAGTCTTATTATACCGGGACGATCTTTGAAGTGCGGATGGATGATTTCGGCGGATCTGTCGCGGGAGGCGGACGATATGATAAGATGATCGGAAAATTTACAGGGCAGGATACGCCTGCATGCGGTTTTTCCATCGGGTTTGAACGAATTGTCATGCTATTATTGGAAAATGGATATGAGGTTCCGAAGCAAGGCGGCAGGAAGGCGTATCTGCTGGATAAGAAGATGCCGAAAGAAGGGCTCCTCAAGGTATTAGCGCTTGCCAGGGCAGACCGCGAGGCAGGAAGCCAGGTGCTGATCGTGAATATGAAGAAGAACAAGAAGTTCCAGAAGGAGCAGCTGACAGAAGAGGGATATAAGGAGATCGTTGATTGCTATGCAGAGAGCGAACAGGACAGGATACGGCAGAATAGATAAAACAGTATGAAAAGAAGGAGAAGAAAGATATGGCAGAATCAATGCAGGGATTGAAGAGAACCCACAGATGTGCAGAATTGTCAGGAGCTAATACAGGTGAGACAGTGACCGTCATGGGATGGGTGCAGAAGAACAGGAATAAGGGCGGTCTGGTGTTCGTGGACGTGAGAGACCGTTCCGGGATTATCCAGGTGGTATTCGAGGAAGGAAAATCCGAACCGGAATTGATTGAGAAGGCGGCAAGGCTTCGCGCGGAATTCGTGGTTGCGGTGGTAGGAAAGGTAGAGAAGCGTTCCGGAGCGGTGAACGGGAATCTGACGACGGGTGAGATTGAGATCATACCAGAGCAGCTTAGGATTCTTGCCGAGTCCGAGACACCGCCTTTCCCGATTGAAGAGAATTCCAAGACGAAGGAAGAGGTACGCTTAAAATACAGATATCTGGATCTTCGAAGGCCGGATCTTCAGAGGAACCTGATGATGCGGAGCCAGGTAGCGACGCTGACCCGCCAGTTCCTGGCAGATGAGGGATTCTTCGAGATAGAGACGCCGATCCTGATCGGGAGCACGCCGGAAGGAGCGAGGGATTATCTGGTGCCGAGCCGTATCCATCAGGGACACTTCTATGCATTGCCCCAGTCGCCGCAGCTCTTTAAACAGCTCTTGATGTGTTCCGGTTATGACCGTTATTTCCAGCTTGCAAAATGCTTCCGCGACGAGGACCTGAGAGCGGACCGCCAGCCGGAATTTACCCAGATCGATATGGAATTGTCTTTTGTGGATGTGGATGACGTGATCGATGTGAACGAACGGCTCTTAGCAAAGCTCTTCAAAGAGGTGCTGGGGCTTGAGGTCAAGCTTCCGATTCCACGGATGACCTGGCAGGAGGCGATGGACCGCTATGGTTCTGATAAGCCGGATATTCGGTTTGGCATGGAGCTTCATGATGTGACGGAAGTGGTAAGAGAGTGTGAATTTGCCGTATTCAGAGGGGCTGTTGAGAACGGTGGTTCCATCCGGGGAATCAACGCTAAGGGGCAGGGCAATATGCCGCGCAAGAAGATTGACAAGCTGGTGTCCTTTGCAAAGGACTACGGCGCAAAGGGCCTTGCTTATATCGCAATCCAGGAGGACGGTTCGCTTAAGTCATCCTTTGCGAAGTTCATGAAGGAAGAGGAGATGTCTGCACTGGTTGCGGCAATGGACGGGGAGAAAGGCGACCTTCTGCTCTTTGCGGCGGATAAGAACAAGGTTGTGTGGGATGTATTGGGCGCGCTTCGTCTGGAGCTTGCCCGTCAGATGGAGCTGCTTGATAAGAATGAGTATAAGTTTTTGTGGGTGACGGAGTTCCCGCTGCTTGAGTGGAGCGAGGAACAGAACCGTTATACGGCGATGCATCATCCATTCACCATGCCGATGGAGGAAGATCTTGTGTATATTGACAGCGACCCGGGCAGAGTTCGTGCGAAAGCTTACGATATTGTACTGAATGGCAATGAGATCGGGGGCGGAAGCGTCAGAATCTTTAACCCCGAGATCCAGAACAAGATGTTCGAGGTACTTGGTTTTACGCCGGAGCAGGCCAACGAACAGTTTGGATTCCTGCTGACAGCGTTCAAGTATGGAGTACCGCCTCACGCAGGCCTTGCGTATGGCCTGGACCGATTGGTGATGCTGATGGCGAAGGAGGACAGCATCCGTGATGTGATCGCGTTCCCGAAGGTGAAGGATGCCTCCGACCTGATGACAGAAGCACCGACGGCGGTGGATCAAAAGCAATTGGAAGAGTTGGGGCTCGCGGTTGTGAGCGGGGAAAAAGAATAGTACCGGTTTGTTGAGAAATCAATTATTACCCTCTCTTTTCAGGAGAGGGTAATGTCATGATTAAAAAGATTAAAAAAATGGAAAAAACTTGTTGACAGATTCAGAATATTGTAGTAATATAATTATTGTTCTGAGGAACACATAAGAGATGCGACAGTGGCTCAGTTGGTAGAGTACGACCTTGCCAAGGTCGGGGTCGCGGGTTCGAACCCCGTCTGTCGCTTAAGGATAAGTTTTCAGTCTGATGATTGGAAGCTTATTTTATTTTTGCGGACAATAGAACGCAGAAAACTTTGATAAGGCATATATTTTACGGTTGTTTTCCTCTGTGAAAAGTGATATTCTTATTTTATGGTTATTTTTCACAAATCGGAGATAGGAGGAGAATACAGAAATGGGATTTTTAACAGGAAAGACAGCAATTATTACAGGAGGCGGACGTTCTGTTTTAAGTGACGGCAGATGCGGTTCTATTGGTTACGGAATTGCTACCGCGTATGCGAAGGAAGGCGCGAATCTTGTGATCACAGGGCGTAATGTGAAGAAGTTAGAGGATGCGAAGGAAGAACTGGAGAGACTGTACGGGATCAAGGTACTGGCCGTACAGGCAGATGTGTCGTCCGGTGCGGATAACGAAGCAGTGGTGAACAATGTTGTGAAGCAGGCGATGGATACCTTCGGGCGGATCGACGTACTGATCAATAATGCACAGGCTTCTGCCTCCGGTGTAACGCTTGCAGATCATACCACAGAACAATTCGACCTGGCGCTTTATTCCGGACTGTATGCGACATTCTATTATATGAAAGCATGTTATCCGCATCTTGTAGAGACCAAGGGTTCCGTAATTAACTTTGCTTCCGGAGCAGGGCTGTTTGGAAACTTCGGGCAGTGTGCTTATGCAGCGGCCAAGGAAGGTGTCCGCGGGCTGACACGTGTGGCAGCGACAGAATGGGGAAAAGACGGTGTTAATGTGAATATCATCTGTCCTCTGGCATGGACCGCTCAGTTAGAGAACTTTGAGAAAGCTTATCCGGAAGCATTCAAACAGAATGTGAAGATGCCGCCGGCAGGGCATTACGGGGATGCGGAGCTTGAGATCGGACGTGTCTGCGTGCAGCTTGCTTCACCGGACTTCAAGTATATGAACGGTGAGACGATCACTCTGGAAGGCGGTATGGGACAGAGACCATAGTGTTTTATGCATAGAGGGCAGCACCTGCGGATCAGTATTATCCAGGGGTATAGGGATAGCATTTCCTATACCCCTGCGTTTTCATATGTATATGAATACGTCGGCAGACGTGGATGTTTACTGTATTGCAGGCTTCTGTGTAAGGACAGAGCAGAATATAAAATGAGATGAGAGAGAATTATGAGTGAGATCATGGATGAGGTAAAAAAGACAGATGAAGAGAAGATGACAGAGAATCCCCTGGCAACCGAACGGATTGGGAAATTGATCGCGAGGTTTGCCATACCGGCGATTATCAGTATGCTGGTAAGCTCTCTGTACAATATTGTAGATCAGATCTTTATCGGCCAGGGAGTTGGGATGCTGGGCAATGCAGCTACCAATATAGCATTTCCGGTGTCGATCATCTGTACGGCAACAGCGCTGATGCTGGGGATCGGAAGCGCGTCGAATTTTAATCTGGAGTCAGGGGCCGGGAACAGGAAGAAGGCAAGCAGGATTGCAGGGACCGGCCTGGCTATGCTTGTAATCTGCGGAATCGTGATCGCGGCGGTAGTGTTGATGTTTCTGGACCCGTTGCTTGAGATATTCGGAGTAACCCCGGAGGTATTGCCCTATGCCCAGGATTACACGGGGATTACGGCATATGGGATACCGTTTCTGATCCTGACCACGGGGGGAAACCATCTGATCAGGGCTGATCGAAGCCCTACGTATTCTATGACCTGTATGCTGACCGGGGCGATTCTTAATACAATATTAGATCCGCTGTTTATCTTTGGTTTTCATCTCGGGATTAAGGGAGCAGCATGGGCGACCGTGATCGGACAGGTGGTCTCGGGTGCATTGGTTGTTCTCTATTTCTTAAGATTTCGCAAGATGGAATTGTCCTTGGATATGCTAAGGCCCAGAGGGTGTTATCTGAAGGCAGTTGCTTCTCTTGGTATGGCGTCTTGTATTAACCAGATCGCCATGGCAGCGGTTCAGATTACCATGAATAATACACTGAGACATTATGGGGCAGCGTCCGTGTATGGAACGGATATCCCGCTGGCTTGTGTCGGTGTTATCTCCAAGGTAAATATGGTATTCATGGCAATCTGTATCGGGATCTCTCAGGGGTGTCAGCCGATCTGGGGATTCAATTATGGTGCGGGAAGGTATGCCAGAGTAAGGGAAACCTATGGCAAGGCATTTCGTCTCTCTCTTACGGTCGGGATCGTGTTTTGCCTCTGCTTTCAGCTTTTTCCGCGGCAGCTGGTCGGGATATTCGGGACGGGAAGCGAGGAATACTTTCATTTTGCTGAGAGGTACTTCCGTATCTTTATGCTGATGACGTTCAGCAACGGGATCCAGCCGATGTCGTCCGGATTCTTTACCTCGATTGGAAAGGCAAAGCTGGGAATCGTGGTTTCGCTGACAAGGCAGGTCATCTTCCTGCTGCCGCTGATCCTGATCTTTCCCGTATTCATGGGAATTGACGGTGTGATGTATGCGGGACCGATTGCAGACGGGGCCGCCGCACTGGCTGCGGTTATCTGTGCGGTAAGAGAGCTTCGCAAGATGAGAGTGTTGGAGGCAGAAGCGGCAAAAGAAGAAGGTTAGGGGATATACAGATGAAAGAACGAATGCCGATAGGGTTTATGTTCAAACAGATCAATACCATCTATGAGAAAGAGCTTAATAAACTGCTGAAATCGGTAGGGATTACTGCCTCCCAGTGTGCGGTGCTGGACTATCTGTTCCGCAGTGACGAAGAGGCGGTCAATCAACGCGATATTGAGAAAGCATTGAGCCTCAGGAATCCGACGGTGACGGGATTGATCAAGAGATTGGAGGAGAAGGGATACCTCTTTTCTGTGCCGAGCGACAGGGATAAGCGGTGTAAGAATATCTATCTGACAGAAAAGGCTTATGACATCCAGCGGAGGATGGAGACGGACCGAAAGCGGATTGATAAGAAATTCACATTAGGGATGAATAAGAAAGAGAAAGCAGCACTGGAGAAGATGCTGGAGAGAGTGCTGTATAACATAGCCGAGCCGTAGAGGCTCGGTTTTTTTTGCATATTATTGAGCAATTGAGAAAATGCTATCAGTAAGATGCTTGTTATGCAGGCAAAAATATGATATATTATATGAAAATGATTATCATAATCAAATATGGAGGGCTTATGCACGTAGATGTTATATCATTCCTGCTAGACAGTGAAGATGAAAAGAAGCGCCTGGAATTTCAAATAGTTCTTCAATGTGCTCCGTTTTTAAAAGGACTCAAGGTGGCCTGTATCATCAATATTGACAAGCAGTATTTGGGAAAGCTGAATGACGTCCTAAATGGTACGGATATGGAATATAAGGTTTTGATGGTAAGGGACGGGAAATGTCTGGTGATCTTCTACCGCAGGCGGGAAATGTCGGCTTACCTTGTGAGAGGAGAGGTCAGGGATTTCCTGGAATGCTACGGGTATGTCTGTCAGGATCTGGACAAGGTGCTGCACAGGCTCTCGGCAAGGGTCTGTCGGTATTGCAGGCGGAAGGAATGTTTTCCTCATGAGATCGGAGCATTCTTAGATTACCCGATCGATGATGTGAGATGCTTCATTGAACAGAACGGGAGAGGAGAGATTCTGAGCGGTTATTGGAAGGTCTATCACAATCCCGGAAAAGCTAGGATGATTTTCCTTGCCTATGACAAGGCAAGGATCAGTGCGGTCAATGAATTCCTTGCAGGGAAACCGATGAGAGCGATTGCAGATTGCGGGATTAGAGACAATGTCAGAAAGAAAAGGATGATGGCGGATGAGTGTAGTAATCATAGGCGGAAACGAGCGGATGGAGCAGCAGTATAAACAGATCTGTAAGAGATATAAGTGCAAGGCGAAGGTATTGAGCAGCGCCAATGCGCTGGAAAGAGTTCTGGAGGAATGCTGCTGATAAGAGGGGGAATCCCCTCTTTTTTTTATGGGGAAATCGTGATACAATAAAAAGACTCGAAGTTTATAAAAACCTTATGGCTGTATTGATAGAAGAGGAGACGAGATGAAGTTAATTGTTGCGGTGGATAAGAATTGGGCAATCGGTAAGAATAACCGTATGATGTGGAGCATACCGGCGGATCTTAAGTTCTTCAGGGAGACGACGAAGGGAAACGTCGTGATCATGGGCAGAAAGACGCTGGAGAGCTTTCCCCAGGGGCAGCCGCTGGAGGAAAGGGTGAATATTGTACTTACAAGGAATCCGGCTTATAAAGTAAGGGGCGCTGTGGTTGCCCACAGTGTAAAGGAAGCCCTTAAAGAGGCGGGAAAGTATGACAGGGAGGTATTCGTGATCGGCGGGGAGAGCATTTACCGGCAGATCCTTCCCCAGTGTGATCTGGCATTTGTCACGAAGATAGACCATGCCTATGATGCGGATACCTATTTTCCGAATCTGGATCTTGATAAGGAGTGGCAGATGACGAAGATCAGCGAGGAACAGACCTGTTTTGATCTGGAATATTATTTTACGGTTTATGAGAGAGTAAAGCGTGCACAAGATATTAAAGTAATGAAGGTAATAGAAAGCAGGATAATATCATGAGAATATTAAGTATCACAGCACAAAAGCCGGGCAGTACAGGGAGCGGTATCTATCTGACGGAGCTGGTAAAGGAATATGCCCGGCAGGGATATGAACAGGCAGTGGTGGCAGGAGTATACAGGGATGATTCGGTAGTATTGCCGGATGGGGTGGATTTTTATCCGGTATATTTCGAGAGTGAGAAGCTTCCCTATCCGATCGTTGGGATGTCGGATGAGATGCCTTACAGGAGTACGCGCTACTGTGATATGACGGAGGATATGACGGCACAGTTTGAGGGTGCATTTTTAGAAGTAATTAACCGGGCAGTGGAAGAGACTTTGCCGGATGTGATCTTGTGCCATCATCTCTATCTGCTGACAGCCATCGTGAGAGAGCATTTTCCCGACTATCCGGTCTATGGCTTCTGCCACAATACGGATCTTCGGCAGATGTTGAAGACGGATCTTAAGAGAGAATATATTGCAGGGCAGATTCGAAGGCTTGACAGAATCTTTGTGCCGCAAAAAGCACAGCGGGAAGGCGTGCTTGCGATCTATCAGGCGGACCCGGGGAAGATTGAGACGGTAGGAATGGGGTACAACAGCAAGATATTTCACAGGTTGGGGGCAAAGCAGGAGGATGGCATAACAAGGATTGTATTTGCCGGGAAGATTGCAGAGAAGAAGGGGGTCATGAGCCTGATAAGAAGTCTTTCTGTAATGTATGCAAGGGAGGATCACTGCAGGAAGGAAGAACTTCTTGTACTGCTTGCCGGAAGTGCGGGAAATCAGGAGGAATACAGGGTCATACAGGATATGGTAAAGGAGTGTCCTTATGAGGTTCGTTTTCTGGGAAGGCTTGCGCAGCCGGATCTGGCAAAGGTGTACCAAAAGAGCGATATCTTCGTGCTCCCTTCCTTCTTCGACGGGCTGCCGCTTACGGTCATAGAAGCCCTGGCGTGCGGAGACCGGGTGGTGATGTCGGATCTTCCGGGAATCCGGGAGTGGATTGAAGAGTATGCGCCGGGAGGAGAGATCCGGTTCGTTGCCATGCCGCAGATGAAGAATACCGACGAGCCGGTGCCGGAGTCGCTGCCAAAGTTCGAGGAGCGTCTGGCGGACGCGCTGTCTGCAAGTATACGGACGCAGAAGAGGAAGTTCGCCGATGTCAGCAAAATATCCTGGGAGAAAATTGCGGAAAAAGTAATCGGATATGAATAACAATTGGTTATAAAAGGTTAAGAATATCCGGTTGACAAGCACAGGTCTTCTCAACTATAATAGTAATAATTATTCGAGAAGGAAATAATTATGGAAATGCTATGACAAGGAGGAGTACGCAAGTTTCGGAAGCCCAGAGAGAAGATGGCAGGTGAGAATCTTCGTGAAGGATTTGCGGAAGTAGCCTTTGAGCAGTGGACTGAAAGAACGGGATCTGTTATGGATCGCGTTTGAGTAGACTTCAACGCAGTCCCGGCGTTAGATGGGAGCGGTATCGGAGATGAGAACGGATGGAGCTTTATTTTCCCGTATCGGCAGAGTGCGGAGAGTTCGCTCTTCGAAGTTAGGTGGTAACACGGATATGTATATTCGCCCTAAGCAGTATAGGCTTAGGGTGTTTTTTTAACTATACCGGAGGGATGTGATGGAACACATGCCCGGCCGGTGTTAAAAAGGCAGACAATAAGCAGGTTCTATATCAAAAGCGGGAGGTATGTATATGAAGAAGATCAGCGGCAATAAGTTATTGGTAAAAGCGTTGAAGGAGGAAGGCATAGACACCATATTCGGTTATCCGGGCGCCTGCACCATCGACATCAGCGACGAGCTGTATAAGCAGGATTATACCAAGGTAATCCTGCCAAGACAGGAGGTAGCCCTGGTGCATGAGGCAGATGCTTACGCCAGGTCCACGGGAAGGGTCGGAGTCTGTCTGGTTACCAGCGGGCCGGGGGCGACGAATCTGGTTACGGGTCTTGCAACGGCGTACTATGACAGTGTTCCGCTGGTATGTTTTACCGGGCAGGTGGCGAGACATCTGATTGGCAATGATGCATTTCAGGAGGTGGATATTGTAGGTATCACCAGGAGCATCACCAAGTATGGGGTGACGGTCCGCAACAGGGAGGATCTGGGACGCATCGTGAAGGAGGCGTTCTATATTGCAAGAACCGGCCGGCCGGGTCCGGTATTGATCGACCTTCCCAAGGATGTGATGGGGGAACTGGGAAGCCCTGAGTACCCCACAGAGGTCAATATACGCGGTTACCGGCCGAATACGCAGGTGCACATCGGACAGCTTAAGAAGGCGATCAAGATGCTGGGCAAGGCGAAGAGGCCGCTGTTCCTTGCGGGAGGCGGGGTGAATATTGCCCGCGCAAATGCGGAATTCACCAGACTGGTGGAACAGACGAATATTCCGGTGGTTACGACTGTCATGGGACGGGGAGCAATTGCGACTGACCATCCGTTATATATAGGGAATCTCGGTATGCACGGGGCATATGCGTGTAACATGGCGGTCGGAGAATGTGATCTTCTCTTTTCGATAGGGACCAGATTCAATGACCGTATTACAGGAAAGCTCCATTCCTTTGCGCCTCACGCCAAGATTGTCCATATTGATATTGATACGGCTGCGATTTCCAAGAATGTGCAGGTAGATGTGCCGATTGTGGCAGATGCGAAGGAAGCCATCACGAAGATGCTGGAATATGTAACAGAATGTGACACGAAGAAGTGGCTGGACGAGGTTGGTGAGTGGAAATATGAGCATCCGATGCAGATGAAGAAGAAGCCGATCATGACCCCTCAGGATATCATTGATACGATCAACCGTATCTTTGATGAGGCATTTATCATCTCGGATGTGGGACAGCATCAGATGTTCACCGCGCAGTTTATCGAGTTGAATGAGAAGAAGAGGCTTCTGATGTCCGGAGGGCTTGGAACTATGGGATATGGGCTGCCGGGGGCTATAGGGGCGAAGATCGGCAATCCGGATGTGCCGGTGATCTCCATCTCCGGCGACGGCGGCATGCAGATGAACAGTCAGGAGCTGGCGACGGCGGTGTTGGAAGAGCTTCCTATCATCTGTTGTATCTTCAATAACAATAACCTTGGGATGGTTCGTCAGTGGCAGAAGCTGTTCTACGGTAAGCGGTATTCTATGACCTGCTTGCGTTCCGGGGCGGCGTGCAGAGGAAAGTGCGGGGAGGTAGAATGCCCGGCATACACGCCTGATTTCATTAAGCTTGCAGAGAGCTACGGAGCCAAAGGACTTCGGGTGACAAAGACCGAGGAGATTGAGCCGGCATTTCGCGAGGCGATGAAGAGCACGAAGGTTCCTACGGTCATAGAGTTTGAGATCGATCCGGAGGATCTGGTTTATCCGGTTCTCCTGGATCTACCGGAGGATCTGGTTCTTCTGTTTCACCAGGATCCAGCTCTTTCTCATGGCAGTTCTTACATTCACCGTTCACATATTCATGCGCCGTTTTCTCAATCGATTCCTTATAAGATTCACCACATTCACAAGTATATGTTACTTCACCTTCTGTCATACAGGTTGGCTCTTTACGGTTTGTTTCCGTATAGTCGTGTTTATGCTGACAGACCGTACATATACCATCTACAAAATTATGCCCCTTTGCCGGAATCTCTTCCGTATAGCTGTCACCACACTCACATGTATACGTCTTCACACCTTTGTCTACACAGGTCGGATCTGTGGTGATTTTTCCTGCATAATTATGTTTATGCTTATCTACATCATTTCCACTGACAGACGGCTTCTCCTCCTCTTCTTTCTCCAGCTCCGAGAAGGAATACGTAATATCTTCCCCGTCATTATACAGATAGATCGTATAACTCTTCTTCTTATAGCCGCTCTTCTCCAATGTGACCGTATGCTTACCTACGTTCTTCTTAAAGCTTACCGGTGCGATGCCCACATAATTGCCGTCCAGATATACTTCCACGCCCTTCGGGGAATCAATATACACTTTATTGCTCTTGGTCGCGCTGATCGTATTCTCGCTGACGGAGGGCTCCGGATCCTTCACCGGCGCATATTCCAGTTCCGGTATGGTGGTATCCTCTGCCGGCTTCACATCCAGGTCATTGGCGCTGATCGACGGCAGCTCCTCTTCCCTTTTCTCTTCCATGGTAAAA
>ERZ808044.940-NODE-940-length-21246-cov-12.397326_pt1 | contig 21246 bp, 19 predicted proteins | sample MGYA00380195_ERZ808044 | MGnify/ENA primary metagenome ERZ808044 (study PRJEB31490, sample SAMN06133423) | mouse gut metagenome | isolation source: Z7_2 | host: mice | place: China: Chengdu | collected 2015-05 ...
GTCAGGATGAAGCCGTTAAAGTTGGCATAAAATCAAATGCTAATTAGGCCAGTTATTAATTATTTGATGTACTAGTAGATAATTGCTAAGGCTCTATTAATTATATATAGTTTGCCATAATATATTAAATTCCTTCTCAACACGTTTCTGTAATACACTACCTTCTACCAAAACATACAATGGAATGTTTGCTCCTGTACAATCTGCGGGATAATAGGATTCCAAAAAGCAATGATCCAAACGCATATATCTAGTAACTGGAACTCTCTCATAATATCTAATCTGTACATTAATATTTAATTTTTTCCCCAATTCAAAAATTCTCTCTGTACGTTCTTGTATTCGATAATTTAGCATATCAACTGCTCCTTTCCAAACAGTTGATTCGTTTGCTCGTATCTGAGCACCATACGAATCAGGACGCAATAAGGCAACTCTCCATATTGAATCTGATGGCATCAACTCCTCACAATAATTTCTCCAGGCATCACTAGCGAGCACAGCACCAGAAATATCAATTGCATCAACATTGGGAACAAAATTACATATTTTTTCTTTTTTCAGATATTCAACAATTTTTCCTTTGCAGGCAATTTCATCTTTAACCAAATAATCAATCATTCTTTATGTAAACCTCCTGATCATTGCCTATCAAAAAACCTTCTTCTCTTGCTTCACCGCAATGGGATCTAGAACGAGATCTTATAGTAGGCGGTTCAACAATTATAAAAGGTGCTAAAGCTTCTTTATTTCTTAATACCTCGGCCATAGCCGATAGTCTTTGTGCATAGTATATATCACATCCTTTGGTAGAACCTATTGGAGTGGCAAGTAATGTCGGTATACCAATCAATTCCTTGCCCTTATACCATCCAGAAGATGTATCAGAAATTATTACATCTATAAGTTTTCCTGTACATTCATATAATCTTTTCGCCATTTCCGCAGCCTCACGATTAGGATTATCTGGTAAGAGTGAAAATGATAATTCCGTGTTTGTTTCAAAAATAAGATCTGCTCCTATTGCATCTCTTAAAGTGATTTTCATATTATCCCTATTATAACGCTTAAGCAAATTAAGCATTTCATATGGCGCATGCCTATTAGGTAAAGGGTATTTTGGAACCACGATAATCCTTCTCTGGGAAATAGAAATTACTTTTGATGCAACAATAAGATATGCTCCTTCCTGACATCGACTACAGGCTTCAATTAAATCTTTAGAGATAAGCTTTTCTCCAGGTTCTATTTCCTTTGAAAGCTTAACCACAATTGCATTTTTCGTAGGCCCTGATCCACTTCCCAAGCCAGAAATAATCCCTTTTAGTGATTGGTTTAACATCTCATAACAAAATTCATTACTCATACTGGTCCTCCACTTAATTTACCAACCCCATTAGGATGAAATTTGTCGTTTGTAATGTCATTTATAGATAGATCTTTCGACACAAAATATTTTCTATTACCACTAACACCATCACTACACATTATATAAACACGTATCCTAGAATCCTCACCAAGAACATTAAGTATTTCTTCTAACGGAATTCTCTCATTCTTTTCCAAGCGCTCCTGAAATTCCTCTGGCAAATGTCGTCTATGCTCCTTCGGAATTAACTCAGTTTTTAAATTCATTGTACGACCTTTTCCTATTCCCAAAAAGGCTAATGGAACCGTGTTTATTCCGATTCTCATCATTTGCGTATTTCCATTAGACGTTGGATCTTTTTGTTTAAAACGTATTTCTGCAATTATATTGAATTCAAAAGCAGGTCTTCGACCTATATTTGCAATTTTTATTCGGTATTTTGTTCGATTGTTTGATGGATCTAAAGATTTACTTATGAAATCACTAATTTCTATTTTAGGGACAAACACTTTTGTAACTATTCGCCACGATAAAAACCCTGTTAAAATACCAATACAAAAACTTATTAATATATCTGGAATAAACATCACATTTCTCCCTCTTTGTCATGTTCATATTTCCCGTTATTTGCACCATTTCTGTTCCTTAACATTCCTCTTAAGGTGCTATAGAGGGGCTTTGATCCCCAACATCATTTCTATCTACGTTAGCGTAAAAACATACAAATTTTCGATATGAGTGATTACCTGCTCATCTTTATTCTAAGAGCATCGACTTATCGATTTTTTGTTCATCTGCTTTACGGCTCCATTCTTTTGCTTTTTCATAATCCCCTCTCTTTTCATACATTTTCGATAAATGTATCTGAGCTTCCGCAAACCCTGCATTCGCTGCTTTTTGAAAATATTGTGCGGCTTCCTGTTCATTTTGTTGCACACCCTTGCCTCGTTCATACATAAGTCCCAAGCAATATTGCGCAACACAATTTGACAGTTTTGCCGCTTTTTGATACCAGTCGATCGCCTCCTTATAATTTATTTCCACTCCTATCCCAATCTCATATATGTATCCCAAATATGCCATTGCATTACTATTCAAACCTTCTGCAGCTTTCCTAAACCATTTAATAGCCTTTTTACTGTTTTGTTCCACTTCGGTACCAGTAATGTACAGTTGTCCCAATCTAAATCCTGCTTCTGCATATCCGTCTTTCGCAGCCCTTTTATACCAATATATAGCAGTCTGAATATTCTTAAAGACTCCGTTACCTTCTTCATACATATGAGCCAAGCAAACTTGTGCCTTTCTGTCTCCGTGCTCTGCCGCTTCTTGATACAATTTTGCTGCATTTCCACAATGTCGCTTCACCCCTATGCCATTTTCATATATATATCCAAGACGTCTACGCGCAAAATTATTCCCTTTGTACGCAAATTCTCTATAAAGCTCAACCGCTCGCTCAAAGTTTGAATTTTCTCCAAGCCCTTTTTCATACATATTTCCCAACCATTCTATCGATTTCCCATCACCTTGCAGCACTGCCTTCCAATACCATTCTTTTGCAATTTCATAATTTTGTCCTACATAGCGTCCTTCTTCATATATTTTCCCTAACCTTCCCATAGAATATGCGTCTCCCTGCTCTGCCGCTTTCTGGTACCATTCTACAGCCAGCGCATAATTTTCTTTTACTCCTTCGCCATGCAAATATATCGCTGCTAACGAACGGCTAGCCTCCACCTTTCCATGCTCTGCCGCTTTCTGAAACCAGTACACACTTTTTATAATATCTGTGTTTTTATATAATATAGCCAATTCGTATTGAGCATACAAACTTCCATGTTGAGCCTCATCTAACAAATTATTTTCTGCTTCACTATACCATTTTTTTACATTACTTTGGTCTTCTTTTGTTCCCCATCCCTCTGTATCCCTTAACGGATGCGAGGCATGTATTACAGTATATCCCTGTGTATAAATTTTGTCCAAATGTAAAATAGCTCCCATGTGTCCTTGAGCTCCGGCTTTTTTGTACCAAACTGTGGCTTCCTCATAATTCTGTTCCACCTCTCGCCCTTCCTCGTACATCATTCCTAACATATATTGTGCATTGCAATGCCCTTGCTTTGCTGCCTTTCTATACCATTCTACAGCTTTTACGCAATTCTTTTTTATTCCCGGACATCCCCATTTGTACATATATCCTAGATTATATTGTGAATCCAGATCTCCCTGGTTAGCGAATTGTAAATTACATCTTTCTGCCAACCGGTACCAATATGCAGATTTTTCATAATCCTGCTTTACCCCATGTCCCCTTTTATATAAATCTCCTAAATAACACTGCGCAGGGATACATTCTTGTTCTGCAGCCTTTCGGAGCCACTCTGCAGCTTGCAAAATCTGTCCTTCAAGTCCTTTACTGTTCTTAATCATCATTACCCCTAATTCATACTGAGATCCCGGATCATTCTGTTCTGCTGCCTTTCTGAACCAATACATCGCTTCTTCGTTGTCTCGCTTTACCCCAATCCCCTCTTCATACATCCTACCCAAACGAAATTGAGATTCTATATGTCCTTGCTTTGCTGCTTTTCGGTAGCAGTCTGCCGCTTTTAAAAAATCTTTTTCCTCACCTTTCCTCAAAGTATAGCTAACTCCTAGATTAAACAGCTCATCCATGCCCTCGATGCTATCAATCTCCCATAATTCTTCTTTACTTTCCGCGTAATATTCCGCGGCTTTTTTGCCACTCTTCAACATACGAGGAACATCCGTGCTCTTCCCTGATCTTTCTGCCAACTCTTTTACAACTTTTACAAAAGCATCATAATTTCCATTCTGATACCAAATAACTTTTATACCGAGATTAGCCAGCCTGCTCATCTCGTCATATAAATCAGCCCCCTTCACTGATTCCGGCAATATTGCATAATGACGGATATAATTATTTTTCTTATAAAGTTTACGGAGCAGATCAACAACTTTATCCGACCGCAGACTTGAACCTAAAAAAAGTAATCTTCTATGCTGTAAGACGGAGCAAAACAAATCCATAAACTGAGCTGAACTTTCGCTGTACTGATCCGCATATTCTTTACTTGTAAGAACCCAGGAATCGCTCTTATCAATATCTCCATGGATTTTCCACAGGCATGGCGTAAATCCTGATAAACGTTCATTAAGAAATCCAGTCTCATCCGCTAATCCTACAGGCAAAGGAATATTATACTTTTGATATACCCACTCTATCGTTTGATCCAGATTGGTAGTAATCACAGGTCCGATAAACAACTTCGGTATGTAAAAAACTGCGCTATTTATTTTATCCGGCGTAATCTTTTTGCGGGAAAAAGTTTCTTTCGTCTTGTCAATGAACTCTACCGCATACCGATCAAAAAGATATTGCGCAATATCTTCATAATCCGGCATATCGTAACAAAACTTCTGTTGAACAAACTGCACAGCTTTTTCATCTTTAGAAGGTGGAATTTGTTCCAAGTATTTCTTCCACGTGGGATAAATAGGACTAGACATACCTGCACCAATAAATGGTATTATCTGATTTTTTTTAATATACTCCAAAAGCTCATTCATATTCTGTTTATTATACTCTTCATCATACATAGCAAACTTCCGCCCTTTCTCTGAATAATAGCCTATTTCTCTTTATTACCTATAGCCTATTACTACCATCTATCAATTTTTTATTCACCTATCTTTCAGCCACACAAATCGATCTATAATCCCTACATATGATTGTATAATCCCGATCACCTTACTACTGACATTCAAATCCGTATAATCCGGAACCGGTATACCGCAAATTCCTTCTTCCTTCATCTCTATCGCCAGCTCGATTGCCTGGAGTAATCCGACCGTATCGATCCCGGACAGCACAAAACACCCTTTCTCCAACGCCTCCGGCCTCTCTGTGCTGGTTCGTATACAAACCGCCGGAAACGCCTTATAAATAGAAGTAAAATAGCTTGACTCTTCCGGCAATGTTCCGGAATCAGAGACAACAGCAAATGCATTCACCTGCAGGCAGTTATAGTCATGGAATCCCAATGGCTCATGTGCGATCACCCGACTATCCAACTTAAACTTTCCGTCCCGTTCCATCTGTTCCAACCGCTTCCGGCTTCTGGGATGGCAGGAATAGAGGATCGGCAGGTTATATCTCTCCGCCGCTTCATTAATGGCATAGAACAATGAAAGGAAATTCTTCTCGGTATCTATATTCTCCTCCCGGTGGGCAGACAGCAGAATATACTTCTTCGGCTCTATCTTCACACCAGTTTCACAGCTTAATCTTTGATGAATATCCGAATCTAATATCGCATTCAGATTATTTTTTAAAACCTCCGCCATCGGAGAGCCTGTCACATATGTCCGTTCCTTTGGCAGGCCGCACTCTGCAAGGTACCTTCTTGCATGCTCGGAATAAGCCAGGTTCACGTCACTGATGATATCCACGATCCGCCGGTTCGTTTCCTCTGGGAGACATTCGTCCTTACACCGGTTCCCCGCTTCCATGTGGAAGATCGGGATATGCAGACGCTTGGCGCTGATTGCTGACAGACAGCTATTCGTATCGCCTAAGATTAACAGCGCATCTGGACAAATAGATCTCATAAGCTGATAGCTTAACGCCAGAATATTTCCCATAGTAGAACCAAGATCATCCCCAACCGCGTTCAGATATACATCTGGATTCTTAAGTCCCAGATCCTTAAAAAATACTCCATTTAAGTTATAGTCATAATTCTGACCTGTATGGCAAAGAAGCGTATCAAAATACTTCCTGCATTTCTTAATTACTTCTGATAAACGAATAATCTCCGGCCGTGTACCGACAATGATCAGAACCTTTAATTTCCCATTGTTCTTCCAGCGTATCTTGCTAAAATCCATATTGCTATCCATCACTCCTGCTTCACCTTCTCAAAAAACGTATCTGGATGCTCCGGGTCAAACGATTCATTTGCCCACATCACAGTGATCAGATCATCCGTATCTGATAAATTGATAATATTATGGGTATATCCCGGCAGCATCTGCACTGCTTTTATCTTCTCTCCCGTGACTTCGAAAGAATGTACCGGATAAGGTTCCCCCTTTTCATTTTTACCGATCTTCCTTTCCTGGATCAATCCATGCCCGGAAACCACAATAAAAAGCTCCCATTTGGAATTATGCCAATGCTGTCCCCTGACATTTCCCGGACGGGCGATATTGATACTCACCTGACCGCCGCTGACCGTCTTAATCAATTCGGCAAAAATTCCACGGTTATCCTCATTCATGGATAGATCATAAGAAATAGCTTTCCCCGGCAAATATGATAGATATGTGCTGAAAAGCTTCTTGGCAAATGATCCTTCCGGAATCTCTGGAATCACCAGTGTATCAGACATCCTCTTAAATGATTCCAGTAAATCCACAATTTCTCCAAGCGTCGCATTATAGGTCGTCGGAACATAACAAAATCTTCCTCCTGATTCCGTTGTCTTCTCGATACCATTGTAAGCACAGCGATGTTCCTTACCCTCCAGTGCATCCAGCATCTCATTGACCAGATCATCAATGTATAAAAGCTCCAGCTTCGTAGACCGGTCATTTACTGTATATTCTTTATCATTCGCAACCGCATCGCAGAACGTAGCTACTGCTGAATTGTAATTGGGTCGGCACCATTTTCCAAACAGGTTCGGGAAACGATAAACCAGAACATGTGCCCCTGTCTCCTGCCCATAACGGAAAAACAGTTCTTCCCCTGCCAGCTTGCTCCTGCCATATTCGGAATCCGCATACCGTCCAACCAGAGTTGCCTGGACAGAAGAACTTAACATAATCGGGCATTTATTCTGATGCCGCTCTAACATATCAAGAAGCAATGAAGCAAAACCAAAATTCCCGCTCATGAATTCTTCTTGATTCTTGGGACGGTTAACACCCGCAAGATTGAAAACAAAATCACAATCCCTGCAGTAATCGCTCAGCAGGCTTTCTTCTGTATTAATATCATACTCATAAATATCTGTAACATCCAGATTAGGTCTTGTCCTGTTCTTCCCGTCACGGATATTTTTCAGATTTTCTATCAGATTCCGCCCGACAAATCCAGCGCTGCCTGTCACAAGTATTTTCATTCCCTCACCGCCTTCAACTGCTCCTTAACATAATCCGTTGTAAGTATCTTTTCTACCGTCTGTTCCACATCCAAAAGCCTCGTATTATGACTGGTATATGCCTCATCCGCTTCCGTTGTTACTTGTCCGTTTACAAAATATTTATCATAATTAAGGTCACGTTCATCTGCAGATACGCGGTAATAATTCCCCATATCTTCAGAACGCAGCCGCTCCTCTCTGGTCATGAGCGTCTCGTACAATTTCTCACCGTGACGTGTACCTATAATCTGAGTCCCGGTATTTCCAAATAAACGCTGAACTGCTTCTGCAAGCACTCCAATCGTACTCGCATCTGCTTTCTGTATAAACAAATCTCCCGGATTCCCATGTTCAAATGCGAATTTAACCAATTCTACAGCTTCGTCCAGATTCATGAGGAAACGCGTCATATCCGGATTCGTGATTGTGATTGGCCTACCATTCCTGATCTGGTCAATAAAAAGTGGAATGACGGACCCCCTGGAACACATCACATTACCGTAACGCGTGCAGCAAATCACCGTATCTCCCCGCTCCGCCGCTACCCGGGCATTGGCTCTCACGATATGCTCCATCATTGCCTTGCTGGTACCCATGGCGTTGATCGGATACGCCGCCTTGTCGGTGGACAGGCAGACAACTCTTTTCACTTTCGCCTCTATCGCCGCATGAAGAACATTATTGGTCCCTTCTATGTTGGTCTGTACTGCCTCCATGGGGAAAAATTCACAGCTTGGTACCTGCTTTAAGGCTGCTGCATGAAATATAAAATCCACACCCGGCATGGCATCATGCACAGACTGTGGATTACGGACATTTCCTATGTAAAATTTTACTTTTGATGCGGCTTCCGGGTGCTGGGACTGTAGCTCATGGCGCATGTCGTCCTGCTTCTTCTCATCACGGCTGAATATTCGGATCTCCTTGATATTGGTTTCAAGGAAATGCTTAAGAACTGTGTGACCGAAAGAACCAGTGCCTCCGGTGATTAATAAGGTTGAATTTTTGAATAGTGACATAATATACTTACACTCCTCTATAAAAGTTCGTTTTTCGACGATTTCACTTATGATAACTACCACTCTATTCGAAGCATCGATGTGTTCGATATTTCTGTGGAATTTCCCGTTTATATCAAAGTGTACAACCGCAAGAATGATGATCCCCCATACACACTTAATATCCAAAAAGATATATCTTTCCCGCAGCAAACATTTCTAAGCGGTCAACTTACTTTATGCCCTATGGGTTATGAATATGTCGTTATTTTACAATGTGTTCATCACCTTTTCCTTCCTTTCCGGGATCCTTTAGGCCATCAATATCACTTTTATATTTATCTTATAGACACGATTTAGTGTCCAATTGGCTCTCCCTTTATATTCTTTCATAATCTAAGGTTAGTTTGTTCTGATTATTACCGTTGATATAACCTCAGTTTTTTCTAATCTTAATTAATTGAAGCCAGATTATATAGAGGCCAACTTTATCATAAACTCCACCTTGGGCACTCTTGAATCATACCTGTGCCTATTTTTATCTGTCTATATCTATTTTGTTTTCATCATAACGACTTCAGCAAACTCAAAATCAATCTCCGTGTCTATATCTACACTTCTGTCTTGACTCATAACATAAGCAAAGCTTCCATTCCTATACAAGAACTTTTCTTCTCTGAACTTTTTTATATTAACGACATAAATCGCCCCATTCAAACGATAAAACTTGTTATACGCTTGGCGCTGCTTCACACTTTCGATATCAATAAAATTAATAAATTCATTGTTTTCAGGTAGATGGCCACACCATAAAGGTGAGTGTTCTGCTTCACAAACTGATACAACTGCAAATTCAGCTTTTTCCTTAAACAAATCGTAAGCTGTAGAAATATCCTCAGAATTACGTAACGGTGATGTCGGTTGAAGAAGGCAGAATGTATCAAAAACCTTACCAGCCTTCTCATACATCGCCAACACTTCTTCTACCATATCCCAAGAGCTAGCTGTATCTGTAGCAGTTGATTCATTTCTCAAAAAAGGAACACTTGCACCAAAAAATTGGGCTATTTCAGCGTACTTTTCTGAATCTGTAGAAACCATTACTTCATCGAATTGGGCAGATTGCAGCGCTGCCTCAATCGTATATGCTATTAATGGTTTTCCCGCTAGTTCCTTAATATTCTTATCCTTTACACCCTTAGACCCAGAACGCGCTGGGATAATCGCTATATTTTTCATATATCTAAATCATAGAACTTTTTCTTAAGATCTATATCTCCATTCAAAACTATTTCTATTGCTTTTTCCGCTATTCTTTCCGCAGCATGGCCATTTCCATATGGACTTGTCACCTTAGAGCAGACAGTTTTGTGTTCATCAGACAATGCTCTTCTTATTGCTCCAACTATTTCAGTTGTACTAGGCCCACAGTTTATAATACTCTCCGATTGCAATCGCCCTCTTTGTCTATCCCCAATATTCACAGTAGGCACATGAAAAGCTGGTGTTTCAATAATACCACTCGATGAATTACCTAGGACAAACTCAGCATACTTCATGAGCGACAAGTATCGATGAATACCTAGAGATGTATAAACATAAAGGTTTTCAATCTTATTCTCTGTCGTATCCAATAGTTCATTGATTCTTGCTCCACCCTGATCCGCATTGGATTTTGTGACTATAAACTGAATATCTGAAAATATTTTTATCGCCTCTAAAAAATCTCTTATCTGCTCATCAATACTACTACCACTACTTTCCATTGTGACCGGGTGATATGTACAAAGTGCATATCGGCAATTAAACAAGCCAATACTTTCAAGTGCTTCAGCTTTGGTCATATCGGCAACAGTAAGGATATTATCTATGCTGGTAGAACCAAAGTTGAACACACGTAATGGATCTTCTCCAAGTTGTATCACTCTTCTCCTGCTGTCTTCATTAGTTACAAAATGCAGATAACTGATCTTTGTAATAGAATGACGTATCCATTCATCCAAAGCCCCTTCCGTTGTATCTCCACCACAAAGATGAAATACTGGAGTATGTGTGTTTCCAGCTGCTATAGCAATCGCAAGAGTCTCATACCTGTCACCTAAAAGGATTACTGCATTGTATTGTTCTCTGATAAACAATTCCGTAAACTTTATGAGTACTTCCGCTTGATTTGCGGAAATATCCGTTTCCGAACTGGATTTAACTGAAATAGATATCTTTTGGTCAACTCTCTCCTTAATCTCATCAATGGTCATTCCATACTGTTCGCTAAGGTGTGTTCCAGTAACAATAAGATTGATTTTCAGATCATTGTTTTCATAATTTCTCAGTTCCATAATAACAGGAGAAAGCAATCCATATTCAGCTCTTGTTGCCGTAACTACTGCTATCTTTTTCATAACTCTATAAATTCATCCTCTTGAAAATCTCTTACAGCTCTTACCCCTAAAACTTCATTCCATTTCATCGGACTTATACCTAATCCTGGACGTTTCACAGTTATATTATCTTTTGTAAGCCTTTCACCACTTTTGATATTTCTCTTCGCTACAATACTTTTTCGAACCACAACTATATTCTTCTTCTCTGATGGCGATGGTTTTTTTTCTCCTGTGCCCAAAGCCTTCTCAATATGTCTTATACTTTGAACCATAGCAGTCAGTTCATCTGGTTCCAAACTAGCTTTATGATCAGGTCCTTCCATATCCTTATTCAATGTGAAATGCTTTTCAATTACTGTTGCCCCTAAGGCTACAGCTGCGACAGGCAATTCAATACCCTTCGTATGATCAGAATACCCTACCTCTAGACCATATGCTTCTCGCATTGTTAGAATTGCTTTAAGATTCACATCCTCATATGGTGTTGGATACTCCGTATTACAATGTAGCAGTTTGATATCCTTTGTGCCATTCTCTTTCAAAACTTTAATTGCTGCACTTATCTCGTTCATTTCACACATGCCTGTAGACATAACTACAGGTTTTCCTGTTTTTGCCAGTACAAGCAAATAAGGAAGGTTAGTAATCTCTCCAGACGGAATCTTCCAAAAAGGTATATCAATAGAGTTTAAAAAATCTATACTTTCAATATCAAATGGCGATGATAAGAAACAAATACCTACTTTATCACAATAAGCCTTTACAGCTAAGAATTCATCAAAGGATAATTCCAATCTCTTTAGCATGTCCTGTTGAGAACTGTCACCTGTGGTTACCTTCTGATACTCCGCTTTTTTAGCTGTATGAGACACAAGGTTCTCAGATTTGAACGTTTGAAACTTAATACAATCAACTCCGGCAACTTTTGCAGCATCAACTAATTTATACGCCAGTTCAAGACTCCCATTATGATTCACACCTGCTTCAGCTATAATATACACACTCATTTATTCTACCACCTTGCACGGATTCCCATATGCTTTTACATTGGCCGGGATGTCCTTAACCACTACACTTCCTGCACCTACTATGCTGTTCGAACCTATATTAATCAATTGCCGGACCACACTTCCTGCACCTATATGAGAATCATTTCCAATCACCACCTGACCACAAAGTGTGGTTCCTGGGCTGACATGAGCAAAATCACCAATACAACATTCGTGCTCTATAATTGCTCCTGTGTTAATTATAGAGAATGCTCCAATATCCGATCCAGTGTTAACTATCGCCCTTTTTCCAATATAGGTTCCTTCTTTTATCCTCACTCTTTCAGCAATGATTGCAGACGGATCAACTAATACTGGAACTGATAGGCACAGTGTCTTTATCATTTCATATATTTTTCTACGAGTACTCGTATTTCCAACACTACCAACGGTGATAAACGCCTCCGTCCACCCTGTCTTAATCAGTCTAGGAATATCATCATCTGTACCAACCACAGACACACCAAGCCAAGAATTATCAACTGTATCAACAATTCCAATATCATCATAAATCCCTAATGCAATAGCACTATCAATCACAGAATGGCAATGACCTCCACCACCAATAAGCATCAGCTTCTTTTTCAACTTCTCAACCTCTTTTTAAAAGGATAGAGAGCATAATACCTATACTATACTCCCCTTACACCAAAAAAATATCACATGAATTAGTTTCCTTCGCTTTTCCAAATCGGGTTGCGAAGTTCCCAATTGCCGTCCTTTTTTACCCAAATATGATCTGAACGCCATGAATCGATAACATCCCAAAACTCCTCCTCTGAAATGTTACAATAATCTAAAAATGTCTTGAAATATTTCTCGGGGAATTCTCCATCATACTGCTTTACAAGTTCAATTCCTTCTTTTCGCGTCTTATAACCATCACGAATCTCATGAGCAGTGTCAGCCGTAGCTCGACCAATACCAAACTTTACGAAACCAAGCCAATAATGGAAACCGTCGATTTCATCATCAAGAGAGGCAAAGTTAGTATATGTTCCAATTGAACGCTCATCAGAAGGTCTAAATCCTGTGTTTTTGTAGCAATACTCATAATTCCCTCTCGGATTCCACTTCATATAATAGGACATAAAGTGAATTTCCGTTCCATTAGCCTTTATCTCCTCAAAATCCGGTGCCATATACGGATAAATATCTTGCTTGGTAATGCCATATTCAAGGAATTTCTCTGGTGGAATATTTGAGAAATAGTGCTTATTATGATCTGTAATCTCACGAGTCGGAGAATCTGCATTCTTCATATCTCCACCATACTCTACCTCGCCATTTTCGCCATACATAATCAGGGGGATATTATACTCCACACTAATCTTCAACGGAAAATTAGTCTGACCATAAATAAACGGCTGGAATGGATCGCCCATCAGCTCAAATGACAGCTTAGTAAGCAAGCGCTTCACTTTCTGATTTGGGGAAAATAGAACATTATCAAATCCTGCTTCAATAAAATTTGCAAGATTTTTCTTGCCCACAGGAGAGTCAACTAATGAAGCCCAAGTAACAGTAAGTGGGTGCATACCATACTTCGTCTTCAATTGATGCGCAACAAAGCTTCCATCCTTACCACCAGAGCATGGAACAATTACATCATATGACCCGTCATCTTTTCTAAATCGGTCACAAAGCTCCCTAAGTTCCTTCTCCCTTGCATCCCAATCAATCTCTGACTGCTTCTTCTCTGCAAACCTGCAAGCACTACAGATTCCTTCATCATCAAAGGTAATACGAGGTCTCTGATTAGACATTGTACAGCGTTTACAGTACTTTACTTCTTTAGGTAGGTGGTACATTTCAATAAGATTTTTCTTTTCCATGTTATTAGCCTCCATTTGTTATATGTTAAAAATACACCAACGCACTTATTTTCTTGTGCTTAAACAGTTCTAGGCATATTTGAAAACAACCTAAGCTTTGTTTTCTATCTTTATTCGCCATATAGTTTTATCCTCATTTTTTCAAGTTCAGGTAATTGTCCCATATCCATCCAGTCATTTTCGCTAACAGGAAATGCAGCAACCTTTTTCCCTTTCTGTTTCTCTCTTTCTACGACATCCGGGAAACCAATTACTTCATTATCTTCGATATCAGCAATTACATTTGGTTCGACAATATAAATACCTGTATTGGTCAAAAAAGATATGAGTGGTTTTTCTCTCATTGCTTCAATGACCCCATTGACACCCATTTCTACCACACCATAGGGGATATTGATATTTTTATAGGCGCAAATCATTGTAATAACATTTTTATTTTCTTTATGAAAATTAATCATGCTCTCATAGTTGGCAGTCAGAAGTGCATCACAATTTGCAAAGAAAAAAGTAGAGTCAAATTTTCCACGGAGTAGACTAAGACCTCCTCCAGTTCCTAAAGGTTTTTTTTCATCATACCATGTAATATTGTAATGATTTTCACTGTCATGGAAATAGGCTTTCATTAGATCTCTCTTATAGTTCACAATAATATGAAAATCATCGCAACCATATGTTAAAAATTCCTTCATTATTAGCTCTATAATCGGAAGATCTCCTACTGGTATTAATGGCTTTGGCAAAACTCTTGTATACGGATCGAGGCGTGATCCTTTTCCACCTGCATTAATAACTACCGGAATTTTTATTGGATTCCGAGTTTTAGTAACACATTCTCCTGGTTCTCCTTCATACAGTTCTATAACTCTACCCGCACTGTCAACAACAGGAATAACCACATAATCTCGTTTATGATAAAATTGTTTAGCTTCTTCTATTGATTTTGCAATTTTGGGTTTTCTATTTATAGCAGCAATCACTGAAGCGTTCATCTTCCCACCAGAGAGTAAAAAACGTCGGATATCACCATCTGTAACACATCCTTCAAGCTTGTTGTTTTCATTTACTAGAAACAATATTCCATATGCATTCGCATCAATTTTTTGCATCGCTTCAGAAATAGTTATTCCAACACTCCCTAATAATTCTTGGATATTATCCATTTGCAAGCTCCTTCAACAGCCACTTCACCATATCAGCAACGTATATAATCTCTTTCTCTGTAATCTGAGTAGTGGATGGAATATTAAGTACGCGGCTCGCATAATACGATGCCTTCTCTAACTTATACACTTCTTCACTTTCATAGGGCTTCTGCTCATTAATAAGCCCCCAAATAGCGCGTGTCTGAATTCCATCTTTCTCCAAAGCATTGATGATTTCATGCATTGTAGCCGTTATACGATTCCTATCAATCATTAAACTATAGAACCATTTATTAGAACTTGTTCCCTCTCTGAACGGTATTAGCTCTACAAAGTCAAAGCCTTCAAACTCTCTTTTATACAATTCATAGTTATACTGTTTTCTCTTTATAAACTCTGACAGTTCTTCCATCTGCGCCACTCCAAGAGCCGCCTGAAGATTAGTCATACGGTAGTTGTAGCCAATTTCATCATGGATATAGTAGCGTGGATCATTTTTAGCCTGAGTGGAGAGATAGCGAAGGTGATCTACAACTTCTGGCTTATTCGCTGTAATTGCTCCACCACCACCAGTCGTGATAATCTTATTTCCATTAAAGCTATATGTACCAAAGTGACCAATCGTCCCCGCATACTTTCCCGCATACTTTCCTTGTGTGTAATGGGTCCCGAGGGCTTCCGTAGCATCTTCGATAACTATAAGGTTATACTGCTCGGCTATTTCCATAATGGATTCCATGTCAGCCATGTTACCAAATACATGAACAACCACAAGGGCTTTAACTACTCTGCCTCTATATCTCAATACTGTTCCATCCCATTTACACTCTTCATCACAAAAGCTACGAAGTTTCACCGGATCCATGCAAAAACTATCATCACAATCAATAAAAACAGGTGTAGCAAACTGATACTTCACCGGATTAACTGCAGCAATGAAAGTAAGCGGTGGAACCAGGACTACATCCCCTGGTTTCACACCAGCTTCCACTATAGACAGATGAAGAGCCGAAGTTCCGCTCTGACACACCGCCACATCATCGACTTTTAAAAAAGAAGCTAAATCTTTTTCTAATCTTGAAACATATCCTCCTACTGTAGATACAAATGTCGATGTTATAGCATCAACTACATATTTTTCCTCATTTCCTTCGAAGTTAGGGATCGAAAGCGGAATAAACTTATTCATCTCTTGCACCTTCTCTTTATAAACAATATGCCTTTTTACATCTTACTATCTAATGATTTTCCTGTTTCTATATGCTCAAAGTTCGGTAGATAATCCTTTATGATTGCAACCACCTCTTCTTTTGTTGTTTTTTCCTTACTGAATGCAGTATCCAACTCTGTGAAGAGCTTATCTACTTTACTCTTATCAGGGATTTCCTTTCCAGTGATGACACCCAAAGAGTTAAATCTATCATAGATAGCAGTCTCAGTTTTAGTCACAAACTCTTCAAACGCTTTCTCTCCAGAGGTATCTGATACAGCATAATGAACAGGATAAAGATTGCTCCCCTTCTTAAGGTCTTCTGCTTTTTCAATTGCTTCCTCATCAGAACTACATTTCAAAACCTCATACCCATAAGCCTTAAGCAATTCCGTTCCAATGGAATCAAAGGTCATCATCTGAGCTTCTTCAAGCTTAGGAAAGAAAATGTCTCTGTTCTCACCAAGCATGCAGGCCAACATACATATCTGCCCCGACTCCTCCGGACTTACAAAATAGCGACGTACATCACTTGGAGCTGAAAGCGGCTGAAGCTTTTGTATTCTAGCCAAGAAACCTGCAGGAAGCGAGCCATTAGAGAATGCCACATTGGCAAACCGAGCTGTCTTTACTGGGAACTTATCAGAATAGCTGAAAATCACATCCTCCATAATCCGCTTGCTAGCTCCCATGATATTCACCGGGTTTGCCGCCTTATCTGTAGATACACAGAAGTATTCCTCCGGAGGATATTTAGCAAGTAGGTCAAGAAGAATCTTTGCGTGTAGGACGTTATTCTGAAGTAGTGCCTCTACACTATAAATATCCTTCTCCGATCTAACATGCTTGTGCGCAGAGAAATTTCCAACAATATCAAAACCACCTCTCTTCGCAAACATCTTCTCAAACACAGGTGATGCAAAGTCCATAGGGCATGTAACATAATCATCAGGAACAAACATGCCTTTTGTAGATCGTAATTCCCTAGTCAGTTCAGCCAAAGCATTTTCATTTGTATCTACCACTACTAAAGATGCTGGTTTGAACGGAAGAATTACTTTGATAAAAGAAGACCCTATCGAGCCAGCACCCCCTATCACAAGGACAGTTTTCCCTTCAATCTTATCTATTAAAGCAGCCCTGTTCTTCTCTATATCCGAAACAAACATTGAAGCCGGACGTTTTATCACATATTGCAATATGAATTGGTCTAAGTTAAACATATAATTTTACCTCATTTTCTCAAGTACAAACTCTATTAAACACATCACTGAAATTCTGAATCCATCTTTTTGAAGAAAACTTTTCATCATATATATTTTTTGAATTAGAACCCTTTTCAAATAAGTCTTTTTTTCTTGCTATTACATCTTTTATAGTTTCTGTTATTTCATCAACATTAGGAGCAATCAACCACCCATTGCAGTTATTATCTACCATTTCATATATTGCTCCTACATTAGTGGCAAGAATCGGCATCCCTACACACATAGCCTCAATTATTCCCATAGGTAAGCATTCATCCCTGCTAACAATCAAAAAAACATCCTTATCTCTATAATATTGAACTGGATTTTGAACTCTCCCATACATATATAAATTATCTAGCCCTAGATCCTTTTTTAAATCACTTAATTCTTTATATAAGTCCCCATGTCCATAAATGTGAAACTCTGTATTCTTTCTATCTACATCGTTTTGTATTTTTAAATAGTCAATCAATAAATCAGTTCCTTTACGAGTATTTAAAGAAGATGCAGATACGAATTTGATCACATCATTATTCCCAGGATTGGCTCTAATACCAACATCCTGGATAGCATTATAGATTATAAATATTTTATCTTTAACTATTGGAAATCTATTACAAATAGAGCGCTTTGCGTTTTCACAAATGGTTATTATTTGATCCGAATGCTTATAAACATATTCATATACCCTTAAGAAATACTTTTGCACTAATGAACCATTAGTATGTGGATAACTAATAATTAATTGCTCATACTCTTGATTAAACATATGTGTCATAAAATACACTTTAATGGGCATTCCCTTTTTGAGTATTTTATATGCCGCAAATACATCCTGAGCTAAAACCACATCGTATTTAGGTGTGTCATTTAAGAAAATATTCGCCGCTTTGATACCCATTTTTCTAATCTTTGAAAACAGAATAAAAGATTCTGACAATCGATTCAAATACACTCTCCTTTTTTTTATCTTCGCTTTAAAAAGGGACTTCGCATTGTTTCTACCTTGTACTCTGTTAGGGATATCAGTGTATCTAGAATTGCAATCATATACGCTGCTTATTTCTATTCCATTTTTTTTAAACTGTTCCTTATTAACAAAAAATTGATCAACAACACTATTTACTCCTTGTGTTTGTGTATAATTGTTTACTATTATTGCAACGCTTATCATTAACAACCACCATCCTATTTAATTATGGCATCCAAATCAGATAAGTTCTCTATATATGTGAAATGATAATCGCAAAAACATCCTTTTGCCAAAAAGTCGGTATAGATAACCTTTACATCCATATTTGCTCTGTAATAGTCAATTGCAAGAGTAGAATTCTCTGTAATAAAGTAGTCAATATTACCATATTTTATTCGATTATCAACTATTACTCTATCCAACACTGAATAATCATAACTTGAAAGAGGATGCTTCATTATTATAATAACTACTTCTTTATCTAAGGATTCCAAATACTCAACAATAGATCTAACCCAATCACTATTCTTTTGTTCTCCAATTCCAATATATACTTTCCCTTCTTCTCGTTCAATACATTCAAACTGGACACTCGGAGGAAAATCATATATTATAAATTCGCAGTTTTCATTGCTAATAAAATTGTCGCGAAAGTATTCGGCTGAATATTGATCAAATGCATAGAATTTTGAATAATGAATTTTATTGGGTATATGTGTAGTATCCATGCAGCCCATTACTCCATGTTGATATACTTCAAAACAAAACCTAAATTCCTTTGCAAACTCGCCCATCCATGTGGTATATTCATCTGTATGTCCTCGAGATATAACAATAGAAGGATGGATGATTATCAGCATTTCCTTCGTAATTAAAAAATCTATCCATAAACTCAATCTATCCTGATCATCTACTTTTTTATATGTCCTAACAGCATCTTTTAAAAGAATAATCCGTTTGCTCTTTTTTATTGGTGAAAACAGAAAACAATCATTTTTCAAACTACTTAGAATATTCTCTCCAAATCCTCTATATATTCTTTGGGTGGAGGACACATTTAACTTGAGATTTCGTTGGCTTTTTCCATTTACAAAATATATACTATCGTCCTCAATATTCCTATAAGGTACAAACAAACATATTACCAAACAGTAAATGATACGCTTTAATTCAGTATATTTGCTTATACGGCCTTCATCCAGAGAAAGCCTATTTTCTAAACCTTTTTTATAAATAGTCTTTAGTTTTTTTAAATTCAAAATACTTTTAGCCAACAAATCATATTCCTTCTTTCAATACTCTATTTAAAAAAATATCCTATTTTACAATCTCATATCCTTTCTTGTACAATGAACTTTATAAACAAAATACTATAGTCACACAGAGATATTATTCCATTCTAAATATTTGAAACCTTATAGCGTCTCCAAATACTCCATGAAATTCTGTTTATCTTCTAAAGCTGTGGTAGTAGGTCTTCCAAGATCTTCTCTAGCGCCAATAGAACACTTCACTTCGATAAAGCTTAACTCGTTCTTGCTCTTCGCCAATTCAAGTTCTCTGTCCAAACCGTCGAAATTATCTACACTTACGGCATTCGAATAACCACAAGCTTTTGCAATTGCAACTAGGTCAATACTTCCAGCTACTGTGGGCATACCACCGACTGTTTCATGAGCGCCATTGTTTATGACTACATGGATTAGATTATTCGGCTTGCATGCACCCATGACAGCCATTGATCCCATATGCATCAATACGGCCCCATCACCATCCACACACCAAATCCTCCGTCCAGGCTTATTAATAGCCACACCAAGAGCAATAGAACTACTGTGCCCCATAGAGCCAACGGTCAAAAAATCATACTTATGATTCTGACCGTTCGCCACACGGGTCTCAAACAGTTCACGGCTAGCTTTACCTGTTGTAGAGACTATTGGATCATCACCAGAAGCAGCAACAATATGCTGAATAATTTCTTCACGTATCATATTGTTGGCATTCATATACTCCATCTTCGGAGCATCTGTGAGCGCACCTTTACGAATGACAAATGCCACATCTTTGCCCGTCGCGAGGATAGACCTAAATTTCTTCATTTTCGTTTCCAATTTTTCCTCTGTGGTCTCTTTCCCGATCACGAAAGTTGTAATATCCATATCCTCCAAGAGTTTAATAGTCACTTTGCCCTGATATGTATGCTGAGGTTCATCATGAATTCCAGGCTCACCACGCCACCCGACAATGAATACAACCGGAATAGCATATACCTTGTCACTTAACAGACTTGCAATCGGATTAATGATATTCCCCTCTCCTGAGTTCTGCATATAAACTACAGGAACCTTACCAGTAGCAAGATGATATCCCGCTGCAAGAGCAGTGCAATTTCCCTCATTAGCAGCTATAATATGATGCTTAGGATCAATCCCATATTTGTCCATCAAGTAGTCGCAAAGAGCCCTCAACTGACTATCTGGAACTCCTGTATAAAAATCTGAACCTATTATTCTTACAAGACTTTCAACTTTCATCTATATTTCTCCATTCAACGCTTTGATAATATGTATTCGAAAACCATAATTATAGAGTCTAATCGTTAGACAAGACATCACAATAGGTAAAACTAAACACAACAAAATATAAATAACCGTACTCGTTAATTCCAAATCTGCGAAATAATCTCTAATTGGAATAAGCCAAAAGTATTGTGTTCCCAACAGCACTATTCCATATTTTGACAACTTATTTAGTATTTTTATATTTTTAAAGCCAATACATAATCTTGAGAGTTAAAAGTTCTCTCATCTAAATCAATATGTTTTAGCGAGTCTTTGGCTCGCTTTTTTCAATTATTTTT
>ERZ808044.946-NODE-946-length-21015-cov-7.436766_pt1 | contig 21015 bp, 23 predicted proteins | sample MGYA00380195_ERZ808044 | MGnify/ENA primary metagenome ERZ808044 (study PRJEB31490, sample SAMN06133423) | mouse gut metagenome | isolation source: Z7_2 | host: mice | place: China: Chengdu | collected 2015-05 ...
TATATATAAAAGTACTACAAATACGATTATATCAACATATTTTTTTGAATTTTTACACTGCTAATCAATATTACTTTCTATTCATAATCATAAATATCTGTGCAAATAACATACATTTTCCACAAAAAAAATTATTTTTCTGTATGAATTATCCTCTTTACATAACAGTAAATATTGATTATACTGTTTAGTGGAATATACATAATCATTTTTATCTCACATTTTTGTAACAATTAGCGCATACCATTTGTATAATATAAAAAAATATGCTATGATGTAATTGTATCATTATTTTTGTTTTAGAGAACGTATTTCAATAAGGATGTGATTGAATTGAAAATAGAAAAAATAAACGAGAGTCAAATTAAACTTATATTGACGCAAGCTGATTTATCAGAACGTAATATTAAGCTGGAGGATTTAACAATACCTTCTGAAAAAACACAAGAACTTTTTCATGACATCATGGAAACCGCACTGGAGGAATATGACTTTATATCAGAAAATACTCCTCTTATGGTAGAAGCTGTTCCGGTAGGATTAGATAGCATTATGATTATTGTAACAAAAATAGATAGCAAAAGCCAAGAATCTATAGGAGCAAAAATTCTTTCTCAGCAAAAAGACTTGCGTCGTTTTAAAAGAAAATCTCTTGTATTTCAAGAGGGAGAATCAGACAAAAATAGTGACATTTTAATTTATTCCTTTGCTAAACTGGATGATGTTATTGATTTCAGTTTGCGCATTGCAGATACTTACCATGATGCCAGTTCTCTTTACAAATTGTATGACAGATATTTTATTGTGTTACAAATAAAACAAGATGGAGATGAAAACAAAGCAGAAGAATTAGAATTAATATTAGGAGAATACGGACAAAAACATATTTCTGTTCAGCTTTCAAAATATTATCTAATAGAACATGGTGAAACAATAATTGAAAACAAAGCAATTACATTGCTTTCAAAGTGTTTTGCTTGCTAAAAATCAAGACTTGGAGTATTTCCAAGTCTTATTTTTTAGCATTTTTACAGATTTTACTACAATATATATCGATTATAATAAACTACCAATACTCAAAAACAATGGTGCAAATACCAATGCTACAATCGTCATTAATTTAATCAAAATGTTAATAGAAGGTCCAGAAGTATCTTTAAATGGGTCACCTACAGTATCTCCTACTACTGCTGCTTTATGTGCCTCACTACCTTTTCCTCCATTGTTACCTTCTTCAATATATTTTTTAGCATTATCCCAGCTACCACCTGCATTAGACATAAATATAGCCATCATAACGCCTGTTACAAGTGCGCCAGCAAGCAAACCACCTAATGCACCTGTACCCAAAAGAATACCCACAATTAAAGGAACTACTACAGCCATAATACCAGGAATTAACATTTCTTTTAATGCAGCTGTTGTTGAAATTTCAACACATTTTTTATAATCAGGTTTTGCTGTTCCTTCCATAATACCAGGGATACTGCGGAATTGTCTTCTAACTTCTTCAATCATTTGGAATGCAGCTTTTCCAACAGATTCCATTGTAAAAGCAGAAAACAAAAATGGAAGCATACCTCCAATAAATAAACCAATAATAACCCTAGGTTCTAATATAGAAATTGCACTTAATGAAACTGCCTCTGCATAAGATACAAACAAAGCCAATGCCGTTAATGCTGCAGAACCAATTGCAAAACCTTTGCCCATAGCCGCTGTTGTATTTCCTACTGCGTCCAATTTATCTGTTACTTCTCTTACAGAATGCTCTAAACCACTCATTTCAGCAATACCGCCTGCATTATCTGCAATCGGTCCATAAGCATCTACTGCAACCGTAATGCCTGTTGTGGAAAGCATACCAACTGCTGCTAAGGCAATACCATATAATCCGCTTACATTATATGCTGCAAAAATACCAATACAAATTAATATTACTGGCACTGCTGTAGACTGCATACCAACGGCTAAACCACTTATAATTGCTGTTGCTGGTCCTGTTTCTGCTTGGTTTGCAATTTTCTTTACAAAATTATAATCAGCAGAAGTATATACCTCTGTAATTATACCAATTAAAAGCCCTACTATCAATCCAGAAATGACTGCTATTGCCGCCTTCATATCTTTAAAAAACATATTACTTAATACCAATGCTCCTACTACTACAATGGCAGAAGAAACATAAGAACCTGTTCTTAATGCTTTTTGAGGATTATTATTTCCTCCGTGTACAAAAAACGTTCCTATAATAGATGCTAATATACCACAAGCAGAAAGTATCAATGGAAATAATGCACCTTCTGTATTAAAGTATACGATACCTAATGTAATTGCTGAAACGATAGAACCTACATAAGATTCAAATAAGTCTGCCCCCATTCCAGCAACATCTCCTACATTATCCCCTACATTATCCGCAATAACAGCAGGATTACGAGGGTCATCTTCTGGAATACCTGCTTCCACTTTACCAACTAAGTCAGCACCTACGTCAGCAGCTTTTGTATAAATACCACCACCTACACGTCCAAATAATGCTATAGAAGATGCTCCCAAACTAAATCCTGAAAGAACACCTGTATTTTTTGTAATCATGTATACCACACTAACACCAAATAAACCTAATCCTACAACAGACATACCCATAACTGCTCCACCAGAAAATGCTGTAGAAAGTGCTTTATTCATGCCTCCTGTTCTTGCACCATTTGCCGTACGTACATTTGCTTTCGTTGCTACATTCATGCCAAAATAACCTGCTAATGTAGAAAATAAAGCACCCACTGCAAAGCAAATTGCAGTTGTAATATTAATGCCAAAACAAATCAATACAAATAATACCAAAACAAATATTACTAGTATTTTATATTCCGCCTTTAAAAAAGCATTTGCTCCCTCTCTTATGGCTAATGCAATTTCTTTCATACGGTCTGTTCCTTCTTCTTCCTTGCTGATTTTTGAAGCCAATACAAATGCAAATATCAATGCTATGATGCCTAATATTGGTGCTGCAAAAATCATGTTATACGAAAAATTCATAAAAAGCCTCCTTTGCTTATACCCTTTTGTATGTTTATATTTGATACAACAAAAATAGACTCCTCATTTCTATTTTATTTATTACAAAATAAAAACAACAAAAGATATATTTTATTTTTTATTTATCATATTTGTATGCAATCAAAATGCTTCTCTATTATCATAAATATAGCATATGATACGATTTAACGCATTTATTGCAGATACAAAAAAAATATGATATGTATTTAATTTATTATAAACAATAAACAGTATTCTGTCATTATAAATTATATACTTTTTTATAATAATTGGTAAATATATATAAAAATATATGATATATTTATGCAATTTATATAATTTAAAAAGTTTATTACCATATTGAAAATTATAAAAAATATGTTTTTAAAGCAAAATAAACACAATTTTTACAAATTGTGCTTATTTCAAAACATATTTTAGCATAAAAATTTTGCTGTAAGAGGCAATGTAATTACAGAAAGCACTGTAGATACAAATACATATTCTGATGCTCTTTTTTCATCATTGCCATATCCACCTGCAAAAGAAGGTAATGCCGCAGCCGCTGGTGTACCCATCAATATTACCATAACACCTAATGCAACACCATCTACTACAAATCCCATTATGAATTTTGTAATAACAGGCATAACAATCAATGTAAAAAAGCTAAATATATATACTGTTTTATCTTTCAGCACTTCTTTTACTTTTGCAGCAGCTAAAAGAGAGCCTATTACAATCATAGAAAGACAAACTGTTGTGACAGATGCATAATTTAAGGCATTATAAAGAGGGGAAGGTAAAGAAATAGAATTAACAAATAATACAATGCCTATAATAGCAGAAAAACAAATTAAATTAAAAAAAGCATCTTTTATCATTTTAACAGGAGGTTTTGCAATACCACATTTATAAGAAAATAATACAGAACAAGCTGTAAATAAATATACATTACTTGCAAACATAACAGCAACACAAAATATCAGTCCTTCTGCTCCAAACATAGCTGTAACAAGAGGCTGTCCCATAAATATAACGTTGCTGTAAACACCACCACCTGCAAAAAGTCCTAATTGAGGAAAGTCCATTTTTAAACATTTTCCCACTATCATAAATATAATTGTTCCTAATATGCAAAGAAAAAGTGTACCACAGCCTGTTTTTAAAAAACCTATTAATATTTCATGTGAAAACTCTCTTTGCAATAATACTATCATATTCGCTGGTACTGCTACTTTTGTTAATACAATAGAAAGCCCTTTTGTATCCTGTAAATATCCCTTTTTACTCAACAAAAAACCTACTACCATTAACAATACCATTGTTGTAAGCTGTCCAACTACCGCTAATGCCACATTGCCCATCTCCCTTTTTTAGTATACTTCTTTCATCCAATGATTGAGTCTTTTCATCTCCTTTAATATAAAAAATGATACAATTAAGCCAGATGATATATCTGCAACTGGTCCTGCAACTAAAATACCATCTAATCCCCAAAATAAAGGAAACAATAATATTAATGGTATCAATAATATGACTTGACGAAGCATAGAAAGTATAGAAGCCTTTAATGCTTGTCCTGTTGCTTGAAAATATCCTGTTGATACAATCTGTACACCAGAAATAAATATGCCAAACATATATACCTTCATACTTTTTATAGCAAAACTCATAAATGTCACATCACCAGAACCAAATATCATTAAAAGATACTTAGGAAAAAATACACAACCTATCCAGCCTATTATAGAACATATACTTGCAATTTTAACAGAAAGCAAATATGTATCTTTAATTCTTTTTGGCTTTTTTGCACCATAATTAAAGCCAACAATAGGCTGTGCTCCTGTACCAATACCAATATTAATACCTATCAATATTGCACTTACTTTTAATACAATTCCCATAGCACTTAATGCTACATCGCCCCCTACAGAACAAGCATCACCATAATAAACAAGTGAGTTATTCAATATTACCTGTAAAAGTGTATTAGCAGTTTGTACAATAAAACTAGATACACCTAATGAACAAAAAGCAACTACTAAATTCCAATCTGGTTTTAAATATTGTTTTTTTAAGCGCATTTTTCCTTTGCATCTAAAATACCAAACTAATATAATAGCAGATAATATTTGTGATGTAATCGTTGCTATTGCAGCACCTTTTACACCCCACTTTAATATAAAAATATAAATTGGGTCTAATACTGTATTTAAAACTGCACCTACTAACATACTAAGCATAGCCATTTTGGGATTGCCATCTGTACGTGCCATATTAGAAAGTCCTGCCCCTACCATCATAAAAGGAACACCTAACAATATAATACTAGAATAGTCCTTTGCATATTCCATAATGGTATCTTTTGCACCAAATAAACGAAGCATTGGCTCAAAAAACAAAAAACCTATGCCACAAAGCAATAAGCCAACAATAACCAATATTGTCATCATATTACCTAATACTTTCTCTGCAACTGAAAACTTTCCTTCCCCCAAACGTATAGAAGCATAAGCACTACCACCTGCACCCACAAGCATAGAAAGTGATAACACAATCGTTACAATAGGAAATGCTACCGTTGTTGCCGCATTTCCTTGGTATCCTACACCTTGTCCTATAAATATTTGGTCTACAATATTATATAGGTTATTTACCAAAAATGCTGCAACAGAAGGTACTGCAAAACTTTTTAACAGTTTTCCTACTGGCTCTATGCCTAATGGGTTATCCATATTATTTGATTTTGCCATTGTTGTTTCACCCATTTCATTCCCTCCGTATCTTTTGTTATATTTTACTGTATATACAAATGCTGTCTGATAATGATAAATATTGTAAAAAATTTTATTGGAATATTTCCTATATTTTGTCATTCTAGCACAAAAAAATTTTATATGCAACAAATTATCATGATATAATATGTTTATTTATCAATTATTTTGTCATAATCATACACTTTATTGAGGCAATAAATGTTTTCTACGTGCTACTGCAATCACAGCAAATGCAGATAAACTACCTATTATTGCTCCTGCTAAAACATCTGTAGTATAATGCACTGCTAAATAAATTCTTGAAAAAGCAATCATGACTGCAAACAAAAAAGCACCTACACCAAAAATATGGTTTATGTGCCACAAGACAACTGCACTTGTAAAAGCTGCTGTTGTATGACCAGATGGAAAAGAATAATCAGAAAGAGGGGGTAATATAATATCAAGCAAAAGCACATCATAAGGACGCAAGCGGGCAATAAACGGCTTTAATAAGACATTTGTAATTAACGAACTAACTATCAAACTAATGCCTAATACTATGCCCCATGTTCTCCATTTTTTCTGTTGCGTTTTCGTAAAAAATAAAAGCAATATTGTAATGCTTATCCATATCATACCATTATCACCTAAAAAAGAAATCCATTTCATAATGACATCTAAAAAAGGACAAGAAATATATTCTCGTACCCAAAGTACAATATTTTCATCCCACTTTTGTATTTGATTCATAGGCAACCTCCTACTATGCTTATGTGATATGTTCCAGCAGTATTTTAACACCCACTGCAATTAAAACGATTCCGCCTGCAATAGATGCCTTCTTTTCTAAAAACTGCCCCAAATGTTTACCTAATATACCGCCTATGTAACAAATTATACAAGCTGTTATACCAATTATAACAGAAGCAAGCACTATATTGACATCTAATATTGCAAAACTAATCCCTACAGCAAAAGCATCAATACTTGTTGCAACAGCTTGTAAAAGTAAATTTTGATTTGTTAATACATTATGATTTTGTTGTTTTTCTTCTTTAAAACTTTCTACTATCATATTCCCCCCTATGAATGTCAATAATAAAAAAGCAATCCAATGGTCAATCGCTTCCATACTATTTTTCACATAAATACCTAAAAACCAGCCCAGCAAAGGCATTAAAAATTGAAACACACCAAAATAAATCCCCTGTTTAAAGGCATCTTTTTTTGTAAAGTGAGATACAGTTACTCCATTTGCAACAGATACTGCAAACGCATCCATAGCTAAACTAAGCGCAATAAAAAAAATAGTAATCCATTCCATAAATATTTTCTCCTTTATGACTCCTATCTCTTTATATACATTATGCTAAAAACAGTAAACTTATTTGCAGTGATGAAAAAAAGAATGTGCATTTTACACATTCTTTTTTATGGGAGTTACAGGGCTCGAACCTGTGACCCTCTGCTTGTAAGGCAGATGCTCTCCCAGCTGAGCTAAACTCCCTTAAAAACATACAGTATATACTTTTTTGCTGACCCGTAAGGGAATCGAACCCTTGTTTCAGCCGTGAGAGGGCCGCGTCTTGACCGCTTGACCAACGGGCCTCATATATTGTAAATAGCGGAGAAGGGATTTGAACCCCTGACACCGCGGGTATGAACCGCGTGCTCTAGCCAACTGAGCTACTCCGCCAAAACATAGCTTGTTTACTACTTGAACTATTATAAAAGGCTATTTATCATTTGTCAATACTTTTTTTGACATTTTTTTAATTTTTTGCATTATTCACATAAAGTACTTCATTAGGCATAACAAGTCCAAGCTGTTGCCTTGCCACTTTTTCAATATATGCATCACTGTTATAATATTCTTTTTCTCTAATATATTCTGCATTTTTTTCTTGTTCTTCCTGTATTTGTACCAAAACGGCCTCTGCCTCTTTTTTGTATTGACCATATAAATTTAACTGGCTTCCAATGCCTACTGAAACAGCAATAAAAAACAATATCATAAAAAATAATACAACTGTTTTATCAAAAGGTCGTCTTTTTTTCGTTGGTTTCATAGATTTTTTCATGATTAACTCTCCTTTTTTTTACAAAGACAACTCCCTTTTTTTTATTCTATTTCTTATGAAATAAAATTTTTACATTTCTTTTTTTTATTTTTACATATCTTTTACAAAATTGCAACACTTTTTTCATTTTTTTGTGAAAAAAAGTATTTGTTTTTTTGACAGGTTTGCGTAATAAAATATAAATTAAATGAAAAGGTGTTAACACTATTGTAAAAAATGTAAATATTATTTTATGAATTAATGCAACAATTTTGTCAGAAATTTTGTTTATAATAGGGCTTAATGTCAAAAAATATAATAACATACCCAAAAATGCACCCATAATTATAAAAAAACGTATCTCTCCATGATTTTGTTGTAATAACATAAAAAAAAGAAAAAAAGCAGTTCCTATCCAATATAAAGCATCTTCTAATTGTATGAATATCATTGTATGGGGTATCATCTTGCGAAAAATACGCAGAACATCATATACAGAACCAATAAAAGCACCTGCTAATGTTACAGATAAAAAAAGTATTGCTTGTGCATTGAGAGAAAGAATCATAACATTTCCCCCCTATTTATTTAAATATACGATTTAAAAAACTGTTTTTCCCTTTTGAAATACCACCTTCGCTATATTCTATAGTATCTATCAAACCATCAACAGAAACTTCTCCTTCATCTAAATTTAATTTTCCTACGTGCATATTGTTCCCACGTAATATTAACATTCCCTTTTCTGTTTCTGCAATAATGCTTTCTTCGTCAAAAGAAAGAACATCTATTACACCTGTTATACTCATTCTTTCTCTATCCTCCAATATCATTTTATGGCGTGTATCTTTTTTTCTTTCTTCTGCCAAATTCATTCCCTCCCAAAAATAAAAATACTGTCCAAAAACAAATTTTTTTGTTTATTATAATATATGGACAGCACTTTATTTTCAGAACAATATTATAAACTTTTATACATAGCCATAGCGTCTTCCTTTTTAGCAGATTCATTTATATTCAACACTTCTATTTTTGTTGTATGATTACCAAATTTAATTTCTATCACATCACCCACTTTCACATCAGCACCTGCTTTTACCACTTTACCATTTATACTAACACGTCCTGCATCACATGCTTCATTTGCTATTGTTCTTCTTTTAATGATACGAGATATTTTCAAAAATTTATCTATGCGCATATATTTCACCTCTTTACTATTATCACACAATATTGATAAAAAAATCTACACATATCCTAAATATAGATTTGTGTAGATTTTAAAATGTACTATGTTTTTATTATTTGTTAATTGCATCTTTCAATGCTTTGCCAGCTTTAAATCTTGGTGCTTTTGATGCTGGAATAGGCATTGGTTCGCCTGTTTGAGGATTTCTTCCTTCTCTTGCTGCTCTTTCTGCTACATCAAATGTACCAAAACCAACTAATTGTACTTTACCATTACTTGCTAATTCGTTTGTAACAACTTCCTCAAATGCTTTTAATGCTTTTTCAGCATCTTTTTTACTCATTTCTGCTTTTTCAGCCATTGCTGCAACTAAATCGGATTTATTCATATTTTGTCCTCCTTGTAAAAAAAGTTATTCTTCTGTTGGACTTTCGCTGTGCTTTGCCTGCACCCAGAACAGTTCCAACTCCTCCAGAGTCATGTCAGAAAGACTTTTTTTGTCCATCAGAGCGATTTGCTCGACACACTCAAATCTATTTATAAACTTTTTAATAGCTTTTGTCAAGGCAAACTCTGGATTTAATTGTAAAAATCTCGAAACATTTACTACTGCAAACAATAAGTCACCTAATTCTTCCTCCTGTTTTTGTTGAGATTGTTGTAATGTTTCTTCTAATTCATGCAATTCCTCATGTACTTTTTGGAGTGCTTGTTTCACATCTGTAAAGTCAAAACCAACATCTTTTGCTTTTTTCTGTACTTTTTTTGCTTTTGTTAACGCTGGTAATGCATCAGGTATATTTTTCATAACCTCTGTTTGTGTCCTATAATTTTTTTCTTTTTTCTTTAACTGTTCCCAATTCTGTAAAACATTATCTGCTGTGTCTGCTTTTTGTTCTCCAAATATATGGGGATGTCTGTCTATCATTTTTTGACTAATACCATTTATGACATCTGATAATTCAAAATTCCCTTTTTCTTGCTCTATCTGAGAATGAAAAACAACTTGTAAAAGAACATCTCCCAATTCTTCTTTTAGATTTTCTATATCATTTTTGTTGATTGCCTCTACAACCTCATAAGCCTCCTCCAACATAGCTTCTTTTAATGTTTCATGTGTTTGTACTTTGTCCCAAGGACAGCCATTTTCACTACGTAAATGCTTTATAATATTTTTTAAATCTTCTAATGTATCATTCAAATGATTATTCCTCCTAAATTCTATATTTATAAAGTCAATACAAATACAAATTTAAAAACTTACTTTATCTGTCTTCATCTTTATAACTCTTAAATTTATGATTTGACAGTTGATAAATATCATGTTTATGGTATAATTGTAACAAATTTCTTTCAAAAAACAATACATATGATTAATGTTTCAATAAAAAAAGGAGCTGGTACTATGTTTAAAATTGTTTCAAAAAAAGAACTAAACGATGCTGTAACAATGCTTGAGATAGAAGCACCCTTTATTGCAAAAAAGGCAAAAGCAGGACAATTTATTATATTTAGAGTAGATGAATATAGCGAAAGAGTGCCTTTAACCATTGCAGACTATAATAGAGAAAAAGGTACTGTCAGCGTTATATTTCAAAAAGTAGGACTATCTACAAAATTATTGGGGGCAAAGCAAGAAGGAGATACCATTGCTGATTTTGTAGGTCCTCTTGGTGTTGCTACAGATTATGAAAACTTCAAAAAGGTTGCTGTAATTGGTGGTGGTGTAGGTTGTGCAATTGCCTACCCTCAAGCAAAGGCACTTCATGAATTGGGTGCTGAAGTAGATGTAATTGTAGGATTTAGAAATAAAGATATTGTAATATTAGAAGAGGAAATGAAGGCAGTTTCAAGTCATTACTATTTAACAACAGATGATGGTTCTTATGGCGAAAAGGGATTTGTTACGGATAAATTAAAATCATTGATAGATGCCGGAAATCAATATGATGCTGTTATCGCTATAGGACCAATTCCTATGATGAAATTTGTTAGCATGACAACAAAACCCTATGGTATCAAAACCATTGTTAGTTTGAATCCTATTATGATTGATGGTACAGGTATGTGTGGTGGCTGTCGTGTAACAGTAGGTGGAAAAATTAAATTTGCTTGTGTAGATGGTCCAGATTTTGATGGACATGAAGTAGATTTTGATGAATTGATGAACAGAAATTCTATATACAAAGAAAGAGAAGCAGAAGAAGCACAAACACATATTTGTCGCTTAACAGGTGAAAAAAAACATTAATGACGAATGAAATCAATATTTTCAAGTGAAAGCAGTTTTTACTGTATTTCAAGAAATAATAAGGAGATGTTTAATATGCCTAATATGAATACAGAAAAATTAAAAATGCCTGAACAAGCTCCAGACATTAGAAATAAAAATTTTAAAGAAGTTGCACTCGGCTATACAGCAGAAATGGCAGTGGAAGAAGCACAACGCTGTTTAAATTGTAAACACAAACCTTGTATTTCTGGCTGTCCTGTTCACGTTAGAATACCCGAATTTATTGCAGAGGTAGCAAAGGGGAATTTTTTAGAGGCGTATCAAGTGATTACAGATACGAATGCTTTGCCTGCTATATGTGGCAGAGTTTGCCCACAAGAAAGTCAATGCGAATCAAAATGCGTACGTGCAGTAAAAGGAGAAGCAGTTGCTATAGGCAGATTAGAAAGATTTGTAGCAGATTGGTATATGCAGAATCATGGCGATGATATGCCTCAAAAACCTGTTTCTAATGGTAAAAAAGTTGCTGTAATTGGTTCTGGACCTTCTGGGCTTGCTTGTGCTGGAGATTTAGCAAAACTAGGCTATGATGTAACAATATTTGAAGCCTTTCACACAGCAGGCGGTGTATTGGTATATGGTATACCTGAATTTAGATTACCAAAATCCATTGTACAAAAGGAAATTGATAAACTGTCTGCTTTAGGTGTAAATATTATGACAAATATGGTCATCGGCAAAGTACTTTCTATTGACGAGTTAATGGAAGATATGAATTTTGATGCTGTTTTTGTGGGCTCTGGTGCAGGATTGCCTTCATTTATGGGTATAGAAGGAGAGGCACTTGTAGGTGTATATTCCGCAAATGAATATTTAACACGTATCAATTTAATGAAATCTTATATAGAAGAATATGATACCCCTATTAAAAAAAGCAAAGCAGTTGCCGTTGTAGGCGGAGGCAATGTTGCTATGGACGCTGCAAGATGTGCTAAAAGATTGGGAGCCGAACAAGTTTATATTGTATATCGTCGTTCTGAAAAAGAAATGCCTGCACGTTTGGAAGAAATACACCATGCCAAAGAAGAAGGTATTGAATTTCGTATATTAACAAATCCAGTAAAAATATTAAATGATGGCAACGGAAAAGTTGCCGGTATAGAATGTCAAGTAATGGAACTTGGAGAACCAGACGCCAGTGGTAGAAGAAGACCGATTGCTGTAGAAGGCTCTAACTTTGTTTTAGATGTCGATACTGTTGTAATGTCAATAGGTACTTCTCCTAATCCTTTAATCAGAAGTACGACAAAAGGATTAGAAACAAACAAAAAGGGCTGTTTGATTGTCAACGAAGATACTAACGAAACAACAAGACATGGTATTTATGCAGGCGGTGACGCTGTTACTGGTGCCGCCACAGTGATTCTTGCTATGGGTGCAGGAAAAAAAGCGGCTGAATCCATTGATGCTTATTTAAAACAAAAATAATCAAAAAAGTGAAGTGTTAAAAAATAATGAAAGGAAAACGATAATGAGAAGAAAAGACAGAGAAGTAACACAACCAGAAGAAATATTTGATATAATTAAAAAGTGTGATGTCTGTCGTATTGCTTTTTTTGATGAAAAGTTTCCTTATATTGTACCTTTAAATTTTGGTATAACATTTGAAAATGGCATATTTACATTTTATTTTCATGGAGCAAATGTTGGTAAAAAAATGGAGCTTTTACAAAAAAATAATGCTGTTGCATTTGAAATGGACTGTAATCACAAGCTAATAGAAGGAGAAAAGGCATGTGATTATACTATGGCATATGAAAGTGTATGTGGTACAGGATTTTTGGAAAAAATGACAGAAGAACAAAAAATACAAGCATTTACTGCTATTATGAAACAATACACACAAAAAGATTTCGATTTTCAACCCGAAAGAATCAAGGCAACTACTTTATTAAAATTAACGGTAAATGAAATTACGGCAAAAAAGAATACAATACTCAAATAAGGAGGAACAAATGAATGACAATTAAAACATTAGAAATGGGCTATATTGGTACAAATTGTTATGTTGTATCTGATGAAAAGGGTATTTGTGCCATTGTAGATTGTGATGGCAATACACAGCCGCTTTATCAATATATTGATGAAAATGGATTGAAACCAACCCATATACTACTCACACATGGACATTTTGACCATATTGGTGCAGTAGAAGATGTCAAAGATAAATATGGCTGTATTGTTTGTGCTTGTGAAAAAGAAGTTCCTTTATTAGCTGACCCTGCATTAAATGCCTCTAATATGTCCTATAAGCCTTTAAGTATCACCGCAGATGTTTTAGTAAAAGAAGGCGATATGATTCACGTAGGCGATTTACAATTCAAAGTAATAGAAACTCCTGGGCATACAGAAGGTAGTATATGCTTTTTAATAGAAAAATCCATATTGTCAGGAGATACATTATTTTTAGGCTCTTGTGGCAGAGTGGATTTTCCTACTGGTGATACTACTGCAATGATGCAGTCACTAAAGAGATTAAAAAATTTAGAGGGCGATTATGTCGTATATCCTGGACATGGTCCTGCTACTACATTGGAATACGAAAGAAAAACAAATCCTTTTATGTAATATTATTATGTTAAAACGTCGTTATACAATAATATAACGACGTTTTAAATTATCAACAAAATAAATTTAATAATATTTGACAAATTTTATAAAATAAATCATTTCTTTTCATCAAATATCATAGAAAGGAAAATCTATATATGGAAAAATATATTATGGCTTTAGACCAAGGTACAACAAGCTGTCGTTGTATATTATTTAATAAGCAAGGTATGATAGTTAGTATGGCACAAAAAGAATATAAACAGTATTATCCTAAAGCTGGCTGGGTAGAACATGACCCCAATGAAATATGGCAAACACAAATAGAATCTGCTCAAAAAGCACTTCATCAAATTGGTGCAGATTATAAAAATATTTCTGCTATTGGTATTACAAATCAAAGAGAAACAACAGTAATATGGGATAAAAATACAGGAGAACCAATTTATCCAGCTATAGTATGGCAATGTCGTCGCACTGCTGATTATTGTGATACTCTTATCAAAAAAGGACTTGCTGATACATTTCGTAAAAAAACAGGACTTTTAATTGATTCTTATTTTTCTGCTACAAAAATACGCTGGATACTACAAAATGTGCCTAATGCAAAACAAAAAGCAGAAAAGGGCGACTTATTATTCGGTACAACAGATACATGGTTAATTTGGAAATTAACAAAAGGCGCTGTTCATGCTACAGATTATTCTAATGCTTCTCGTACTATGTTATTTAATATCAATACATTACAATGGGATAATGATATATTAAAAGAATTAGAAATACCAATAACAATACTGCCAAATGTTTACCCTTCTAGCTTTCATTTTGGAAATACACACATCTCTATATTCGGAGGAGAAATACCCATTACAGGTGTTGCAGGTGACCAGCAATCTGCATTATTTGGACAAAACTGCTTTACTAAAGGCGAGGCAAAAAACACATATGGTACAGGCTGTTTTCTTTTGATGAATACAGGAAATAAACCCGTTTTTTCTACTCATGGACTTTTAACAACCATTGCATGGGGCATAGACAATGAAATCACATATGCCTTAGAAGGTTCTGTGTTTACAGCAGGCGCAGCCATACAATGGTTAAGAGATGAATTACACATCATTCAAACAACAACAGAAACGCAAAAAATAGCTGAGCAAGTTTCTGATAACAATGGAGTTTATATGGTGCCTGCTTTTGCTGGATTAGGCGCACCTCATTGGGATGCTTATGCAAGAGGTGCGATAATTGGACTGACAGCAGGAGTCAATTATAAACATATTGTACGTGCAACATTAGAATCTCTTGCTTATCAAACATATGATGTTTTAAAGGCTATGGAGGAAGATTCTAATATTGCGGTAAAATGCTTAAGAGTAGATGGTGGTGCTTCTGCCAATGATTTTATTATGCAATTTCAATCTGATATAATAGGAGTCCCCATTGAACGTCCTGTTTGTATTGAAACAACAGCATTAGGAGCAGCATATCTTGCTGGACTTTTTGTAGGTTATTGGAAAAATAAAAATGATATTAGTCAAAATTGTAGTATAGAAAAATCCTTTTATAGTACTATGACTGATGAAATACGCCAAAAGAACTTAAAAGGTTGGCACAAGGCAGTTCATGCTACATTTGGTTTTGCAAAATAATATAGTTTTACTATTCAGCAAATAGCACCACTATTTTGCATTACATGACATAATATGACAATTACACTTGTAAATTTTTATATAAGTATAATATATCTTTTAAAAAATTTTTGTGTTATTTTTGTCCATTTTACAAGCTCTTTGGAAATTTTAAAAAAATTTTGCTTTTTGTTCTCTATTGCACATTTATACAATATATGGTATCGTTATATCTCAAAGAATACTTGATATTGTGTTTTGTTCAAGAATAAATACAATGGGCAATTTAGCTATAAAGGGGGTCGTCATACTATGTATGTCATAAAAAAAGATAACACAAAAGAAAAATTTAATGTACAAAAAGTAATCGTAGCTGTCAATAAATCTGCTTATAGAGCGCTTGTAAAATTTACAGAAGATGACTTAAATTTTATATGTGACTTTGTAGAAAAAAAAGCTGCTTCTCTTGGAAAAGAAGGGATTCACATTAGTGAAATGCATAATATTGTAGAGGGTGCTTTAGAGGCAACAAATGCTGCTGTAGCAAAAAGTTATAGAGATTATCGCAACTATAAACAAGATTTTGTACAAATGCTTGATGAGGTTTATAAAAAAAGCCAATCTATTATGTATATTGGAGATAAAGAAAACAGTAATACAGATAGCGCACTTGTTTCTACAAAGAGAAGTTTAATATTCAATCAATTAAATAAAGAATTATATCAAAAATTCTTTATGACAACAGAAGAATTACAGGCTTGCAGAGATGGTTATATTTATATACATGATATGTCTGCAAGAAGGGATACTATGAATTGTTGTTTGTTTGATGTCAAAAGTGTTTTAACAGGCGGTTTTGAAATGGGTAATCTTTGGTATAATGAGCCAAAAACATTAAATGTTGCTTTTGATGTAATAGGAGATATTGTATTAAGTGCTGCAAGTCAGCAATATGGTGGTTTCACAGTACCTTCTGTTGATTTATTATTAGAACCTTTTGCAGAAAAAAGTTATAAAAAATTTTATGATAGATATGTTGAATTAGGATTAACTCCAGAAAGAGCAGAGCAAGAGTCTGTAAAAGATGTCCTTGTAGATTTTGAGCAGGGATTTCAAGGATGGGAATATAAATTCAATACGGTAGCATCTAGTAGAGGTGATTATCCTTTTATTACTATGACAATGGGTACAGGTACAGGACGTTTTGCAAAAATGGCATCTATCACTATGCTAAATGTACGTAAAAATGGACAAGGTAAAAAAGAATGTAAAAAACCAGTTCTTTTTCCTAAAATTGTATTTTTATATGATGAAAATTTACATGGTGTAGGTAAGCCTTTAGAAGATGTTTTTGAAGCTGGAATACAATGTTCTAGTAAAACAATGTATCCTGATTGGCTAAGTTTAACAGGAGAAGGTTATGTTTCAGAAATATATAAAAAATATGGTGAAATTATAAGTCCTATGGGCTGTAGAGCGTTTCTTTCTCCTTGGTATGAAAGAGGAGGTATGAATCCTGCTGATGAAAATGACAAGCCTGTATTTGTAGGTAGGTGGAATATAGGTGTTGTAAGTTTACATTTGCCTATGATTTATGCAAAAGCAAAACAAGAAAGCAAAGATTTTTACGAAGTATTAGATTACTATTTGAATTTAATCCGTCAATTACATATTAGAACATATGCTTATTTAGGAGAAATGAGAGCATCTACTAATCCCCTTGCTTATTGCGAAGGTGGTTTTTATGGAGGACATTTAGGTATACATGACAAAATTAAGCCTATTATGAAAACAGCAACTGCTTCATTTGGTATTACTGCATTAAATGAATTACAACAGCTTCACAACGGTAAATCACTTGTACAAGATGGTCAATTTGCATTAGATGTATTAACATATATCAATAAAAAAGTAGAAGAATATAAAAAAGAAGATGGTCATTTATATGCCATTTATGCTACACCAGCAGAAAACCTTTGCGGTCTGCAAGTGACACAATTTCGTAAAAAATATGGCATTATAGAAAATGTTTCTGACAGAGAATATGTCAGCAATGGATTCCATTGCCATGTTACAGAGAATATTTCACCTATACAAAAACAAAATTTGGAACATCGTTTTTGGAATTTATCAAATGGTGGAAAAATACAATATGTAAAATATCCTATTGATTATAATATAGATGCCATTCGTTCATTAGTACGTCGTGCTATGGATATGGGATTTTACGAAGGTGTGAATCTTTCTCTTGCTTATTGTGACGATTGCGGACATCAAGAATTAGAAATGGATATTTGCCCAAAATGTGGCAGTAGAAATTTAACAAAAATCGATAGAATGAACGGCTATTTATCTTATTCCAGAGTAAAGGGCGATACACGATTAAATGATGCTAAAATGGCTGAAATTGCAGAAAGGAAAAGTATGTAACATGAACTATCATAATATTACAAAAGACGATATGCTAAACGGCGATGGTTTAAGAGTAGTACTTTGGGTATCAGGCTGTAATCATGGCTGTAAGAACTGTCACAATCGTATTACATGGGACGCAAACGGTGGATTACTTTTTGACCAAAATGCAGAACAAGAAATATTTGAGGAATTACAACACGAATATACAAATGGTATAACTTTCAGTGGAGGTGACCCTCTTTTTCCTGATAATCGTGCCGATATTACTACATTAGCAAAAAAAATTAAAAAATACTTTCCCCAGAAAACTATTTGGTGCTATACAGGATATTTGTGGGAAGAAGTGAAACAACTGGAAGTAATGAAAAGTATTGATGTACTTGTAGATGGACAGTTTGTAGAAGAACTTGCAGACCCTCAACTACATTGGAAAGGTAGTTCTAATCAAAGAGTGATAAATGTTCAAGATTCCTTAAAAACCTCCTCTGTTATATTACATGAATACTCTGCACATTAATATGATTTTGATTTATACAGTTTTCAACATCATAATAAATAAAATCTTGCTATAAATTAAGGAGAACGATTTATGAAAAAAATTGCAAAATTTGAAAAAGTAAGTTTTTCACAGTTTTTACAGGACTGGCAAAGCGATTTTCCTCAAACAACTGTAAAGGAATGTGAAGAAATCTATAATACTATATTATTGCCTTCTCGTGCTACAAAAGGTTCAGCAGGATACGATTTTTTTGCACCAATTTCTTTTACGCTTGCCCCTCGCGAAACATTAAAATTTCCAACAGGTATTCGTGTGAAAATAGAAGAAGGCTGGGTGTTAAAGTGCTATCCTCGTAGTGGTTTAGGCTTTCGTTATCGCTTACAACTAAACAATACAGTAGGCATTATAGACAGTGACTACTATTTTTCTGACAATGAAGGGCATATTTTTGCAAAAATTACAAATGATAGTAATGAACAAAAAACACTTACCGTTGAAAAGCAAACAGCATTTATGCAGGGCATTTTTGTAGAATATGGTATTACAATAGATGATACTGTGGAAACGATACGTAATGGGGGATTTGGTAGCACCACAAAATGATAGTTATTTATAGCATTACTATATCATTCTATATAAAAGGGGTATGCAATATGGTAGAATCTTTTACATTTGGTATCAATAATTGCTATGTACTTTCTGATACAAAATATGCTATACTTATTGACACCTGTCCAGAGCGTTATTGTAATGCTCTTTTAGAGGCAGTTAAAAATAAAAATATCACACTGCTTATTATGACACATGGGCATATTGACCATATTGGCTGTGCAAAATATATTTCAGATAAATTACATATTCCTATTGCAATACATCAAAAAGATGAAATATTAATACAACAGCCTTCTGCTCAAAAAATGCTTGCACATACACCATTAGGATTGATATTATGCCAAAAAGTCAAACATCAAAAGCCTGCTCCCTATTTTCAACCTGATGTATTTTTAACACATGGGCAGTCTTTAAAAGAATACGGTGTAAAAGCACGTATTTTTACACTGTCTGGACATACAGAGGGTTCTGTAGGTATTTGGACGCCTAACAAAGAATTTTTTGTAGGAGATGCTATGATGAATATTGGTGCTAGTTTAAAACCTCGTATTTATCAAAATAAAATAGAAATGGAACGCAGTTTTTATAATATTTATCAAAGTGATGCTACCGCTATTTATGTTGGACATGGCAAACCTATTTTTAGACAAAACACATTGATAAAATGTATAAAACTGCAATATAAAGAATATAAAGGCTGTATTTCTATGAATACATATCATCAACATTGCGAAATAGAAAAAAATAATTTGCAAAGGTAAAAACACGATAGGGTTGGTAGTCCCTATGCAATTTTTTAAAATTGCCAGTAACCTTCCTCGCCTGTGCTTTTTGCACACAGGTCGTCCATCCTTTGTTGTTCATTAAAGGAGGAAGAACTATGAATCAAATTGCAGTAACATTTACTATTTTTTTTGAAGCACCTTTTTGGAAAGGTATTTACGAAAGACAAGAATGTAATAAATCTTCTGTTGCACTTGTTGTTTTTGGAGCAGAGCCTAAAGATTTTGAAGTGGCACAATTTTTGACAGAACATTTTCATACATTATCATTTAGCAATACATTTATTACAAAAAAAACAAAAGCAATACAAAATTATAAACGTCTGCAAAGAACAATTAAAAAAGAAACAAAACAAAATGGTATAGGTACAAAATCACAACAGGCATTAAAGCAACAAAGAGAATTGTCTAAAACAGAACATAAACAAAAAAGAACGCAACAAAAAAGGATGTTGCAACAACAGCAATTTGAAATCAAACAACAAAAAAAGAAACAAAAGAAAAAAGGTCATTAAAATTTTATTATAATAAAAAGGATAAAGGAAGTGTATTATAATGAATATAGTGGCATTAGGTTGTACAGTTATTATTTCATTATGTTCTATTGAAGGAGCATTTCCTCATGAGGATATATTAGAACAGCAAGTAACACTGCAAATGTGGGAAGATGTACCTTATATTATGCAGCCAGGCTCTATTATACTTTATGATGATAACTGTAAACCAACTATTATAAAAGGGGGCTGCTTAGATGTGCCTTATATAGAAGAAATAAAAGAGGTAAGTATAGAAGATTTTATGGCAAGAATACCAGAAAATGTTTCAGAACAAGAAAAGGCACAAATAGAATGGGAAAATGAAGTAATAAGACAAGCACTTGAAGGACAAGATTTAACACATCCAAATTATCCTAAAATTGAAATTATTCCAGGTATGAAAGTAGTTTATAATGAAATAACAGGAGATATTGATAATATTTATTATAGAGATAAATATTGTGGAGGATATACTATACATGGTGAACAATCCCATACAAAAAAATAAATAAATTATCTATAAAAGAATGACTGACAAATTAATGTCAGTCATTTCAGCTTGTCAAAAAAGTCCTTTTTGTGGGTTTCACCCAGTCTACGCTTCGCTCCGGTCGGTGCTGGACGAACGTCCACTGGACGTTCAG
>ERZ808044.949-NODE-949-length-20928-cov-7.498969_pt1 | contig 20928 bp, 13 predicted proteins | sample MGYA00380195_ERZ808044 | MGnify/ENA primary metagenome ERZ808044 (study PRJEB31490, sample SAMN06133423) | mouse gut metagenome | isolation source: Z7_2 | host: mice | place: China: Chengdu | collected 2015-05 ...
TATTATATTTAACTTGGTAATTTATTAAAAATCCCTTTCAAAAACTTCAAAAATATGGCATAATATTTATAATAAAAAAGGGGGGACAGCAAGTATGGAGTGCATATAAAAGTATACGTTTTCAGAAAATTAACATTATCTCAATCAAATATACTAATTTTATAAATTTTCCATATTTACTATAGTATAATTTGTTAAAATTATACTATATATTTATAAAGTGTTTAAGAAATTTATAAAAACAACTAATTTTGTAAAAAGTATACAAAAATCAAAATAGTATTCATCAAAAAATTATAATATAACAACAATCCAAAGATAAATTTTTTTGCAAAAAAATTGTTTAGTTATAATGAAGGAGGATTTATATGTATAATCAATTGGTGTGGGATGAAAAATATAATATTGGAGTAGATATTATCGATAAGGAACACCAAAGACTTTTTAGGATTATAAATAAGCTTTTTGCATTTGGAGAAGAAGAAAAGAAAAGTAAATGGGCATGTTTAGAAGGAATAAAATACTTTAAAGACCATGCTCTAAAGCATTTCCAAGATGAAGAAAATTACATGAAATCTATTAATTACCCAGAATTTGAAACACACAAATATATACATACTGAATTTAGAGAAAATACACTTCCAGCACTTGAAGAAGAATTAAAAGTTACAAACTATTCTGCGGACGCTATAGACCATTTTTTAGGTGTCTGCACTGGTTGGCTTATAGGACATACATTAACAGAAGACTTTGCCATTACAGGAGAAACAACAAGTAAATGGACAAACCGTTTATTGGGTGAAGACCATACAGCTATCAAAAAGACAATTATTCAGCTTTTATATAATATGTTTCATTTAGAATCACAAGCAATTAGTGAAACATACAGCGGAGAAAAATTTGGAAAAGCTATTTATTATCGTTTACTTTATGGCACAAAAGAAGATGATAAAAAATGGGAAATTTTTTTGATTTTTGAAGAGCAACTTCTTATCAATACCGTTGGAAAAATTATGGGAATCAAATCTAATAAATTAGATACTATGTTAGTCAATGCTACCAGATATACTGCACAACAATTTGTAAAAAGAATTATGAAACATTTGCCATCTGCTGAATTATACGAAATAGTAGAAGAAAATTTATTAACTTATGAACAGTTTAGGGAATTATTTGAAGTACAAAAACCACAAATTAGTCTATTATTCAACACTGGTGCAGGATATTTTGCATATTGTGTTATTGCACCTCATTTACTTCAAAACAGTATGGTTACTCCAATTGATACAAATAATGCTATGGCGGAAATTGAAAGGTATCTTTCAGAAAAAGAACAAAGCGAAAAGGAATCTAGTAAGAAGTCAACTAAAAGAATCCAAAATATGACTGAAAATAAAAATTTTTCTACTAAAAAGGATTTAAAAGAAAGACAAGCTAGTCAAAAACCTGTTAATTATATTAATAACGCCATGGCGGAAATTGAAAAATTCTTTGTGGAGAGAGAAACAAGTTTAAAACAAATTAAAACAAATGATGTTATGGCTAATATTGAAAAACATTTTGCACAAGAAGAATCTTTACAAAAACCAATTCAAACAAGTGATGTGATAGCTGAAATTGAAAAGTATCTTTTAAAAAGAGAATCAAATCAAAAACCAATCCAAACAAGCGATGTGATAGCTGAAATTGAAAAATATTTTAATAAAAAAGAAAAAGAAATAAATAAACCCAAAATAGATACAGAAAAACCAAAAAAAGAAACACTGCAAAAACCAAAGGTACTTGTAGTAGATGATTCTATTACAATAAGACATGGTATGAAAGAATTATTAAATGAAGATTATGATGTTTCACTTGTCAAATCTGGTTTATCAGCAATTCAAATGATTATACTAAATAAACCTGATTTAGTTTTATTGGATTATGAAATGCCTATATGTGATGGACAACAAATACTTGCTATGCTTCGTTCAGAAAAAGACTTTGCAGATATTCCTGTTATTTTTTTAACAGCTAAAACTGACCAAGAAAGTGTTAGAAAAGTAATATCATTAAAACCTGAAGGCTATTTATCAAAATATTTAAAACTTGTTGATATTAAACAAAAAATTGACAATTATTTTGAAAACAAAAAAACAAATACAAATATAATTAATATGGATAATACCCAAAATATAGATAATACCCAAAATAAGGAATACCTTACTATAGAAACACAACAAAGTCCTAAAGATGGCACACATAAACCAAAAGTACTTGTAGTAGATGATTCCATTACAGTCAGACAAAGTATCAAAAATTTGTTGTATAACTATTATAATGTTTCTCTTGTACAATCTAGTCTTTCTGCCATTCGTGCCATTACATTAGACAAACCAGATTTAATTTTATTGGATTATGAAATGCCTGTGTGTGACGGACAGCAAATGCTTGCTATGCTTCGTTCAGAAGAAGAATTTGCAAATATTCCAGTTATTTTTTTAACAGCTAAAACTGACCAAGAAAGTGTTCAAAAAGTAATATCATTAAAACCTGAAGGCTATTTATCAAAATATTTAAAACCTGAAGATATAAAACAAAAAATTGATAATTATTTTAAAAAGAAAAATGCATAATATCTTTTTATTACAAACTATTTCAATAACAATTATAATCAAATTAAATATTTAATATGAAAAAATGAACTTTTATAGTAATAGTACAAGCTATAAAAGTTCATTTTTTATAATATACTTATTCTACTTCTATATTCTGACAGCTTTCACGAATAATTAAAGAATGAGGAACAATAATTTTAGTAGCAAGTAAATTAGGATGTTCAATATGATTAATAAGTTGTGATGCTGCTTCAATCCCTAACTGATGAGAATTTACATCAATAGAAGTTAACTGAGGTGATGTAATACGTGCAAATAACGAATTATTAAAAGAAACAATAGACAAATCCTTTGGTATAAAAAATCCTTTCTGCGCACAGGCTTGTTCCAATGCAACAGCTAAAATATCATCACTTGCAACAACAGCAGTAGGAGGGTCTTTCTGTTCCAGCAAGGCATTAAAGTATTCATTATTATCCATAGAAAGTCTATTAATTTCAAGGCAATAGTTAGGATTAAGCTCTAATCCATGTTGTGTTAATGCAAACTGATAACCAGATTTTCTATCAGCGGAAAAGTACATATTGCTTTCTGTACCCACATAAGCAATTTTACGATGTCCCAAGGAATAAAGATATTCTGTTGCCTCCTGCCCTGCCAAAAAATTATCATTATCAATATAAATTGTTTGATTTACAAACTGTTTCGCTTTTCCAATCAAAACATATAACAATCCCTCATTATAAAGGTAATCAATTATAACATCATCTTGTTTAGAATAAAGCACAATAAATCCGCCCATTCTTTCATCCTTTGCCAATGTTTGTATCGCTCCCAATATCTCTGATTCATCTTGTCCTGTCACGATTGTACTAATATATCCATGTCCATTACAAAATTGACTAATACCACGAATTGCCTCCAAATAAAATGAATTTTCATAAACATCTCTTGAAGATGGAGGAAGAATAATACTAATCATCTGGGACACCTGTTCATCATGGATATTAGATGAAACATTAGGTTCATATCCTAACTGTGCCATAGCATAGCGTACTTTTTCTTTTGTTTCTCTGCTAATAGAGGAATGGTCTTTACAAGTCCTAGACACTGTAGAAGGAGATACTCCAGCTAATGCAGCAACATCTCTAATTGTAACAGCCATCCATTACACTTCCTTTCTTCAATATTCATTTTAAAAAAATGAAATTTTTGTTTGAAATTTAAACTAAGCATTTAAAAAGGCTTACCATAATTTGAGTACAGGATTCTCAAAGTTTAACTTTATGTTTGTTATTCATTATAAAAAAAAGGGGTATAAAAGTCAATAAATCTCTATCATTCAAAATAGATTTTACATAATGCCCTATTACTATAAAAAATGATTTATTATTTCTGCAAAGCAATCATGATTTCATAGATAAACTATTGTTATATTGCATAAAATTACAATTATATAATTATATATTATGTAGAAAATAGCTTAAATAATCAAATTTTAATTGCATTTTATTGATATATGGTATATATTTATGTTGCGCAAATAAATACACAATATTATGCAAATTATATATTATATTTCATTTTATTGCACAGAGAAGTTGCATAAAGTTTTTTATTATACCAATTATGATATATCAAGGAAAGGGAGGATTATTATGGATAACACAACAAACAAAAGTAGTAAAATCTCAATCATTGCTCCTTTATCTGGAGAAATTGTTGCACTGGAAAAAGTGCCAGACCCTGTTTTTTCTGAAAAAATAGTTGGAGATGGTATTGCAATATTACCTGAAAATGGTAAAATTTATAGTCCAGTGAATGGAAAATTGGTTTCTGTTGCGGCAACAAAGCATGCTTTTGGTTTTCAGTCAGAGGAGGGGCTGGAAATACTAATCCATTTTGGACTAGAAACAGTAGGGTTAAATGGAGAAGGTTTTACAATACATAAACAAGAAGGTTCTGATGTAAAAGTAGGAGATTTCATTGCAGAAGTTGATATTGATTTTATAAAAAGTAAAAATTTACCTACTATCACACCAGTGCTGATATGTGCAGGACTGGATGATAAAGCAATAGAAACTGCTTCCGGAAAAGTAGAAGCAACAAAAGATGCTGTGCTTTTTGTAACAGAAAATGTACAGAAAACGGTATCTACACCAGCATCAACTCCTGCACCTATACCACAAACAGTTTCAGAATCTAAACCTACATCGGAAACTGTACCAACATCTACAAAAAAGAAAGCAATTATTGATTTTGATTTTTTGCAAAAATTAGGTAAAGTACTTATGACAGTTATCGCAGTTATGCCTGCAGCAGGATTAATGCTTAGTTTAGGAAAACTCATACAAATGGCTGGAACAGATATTAATTTTGTATATCTAATAGGTAGCACTATGGAAAATATAGGCTGGGCAATTATAGGTAATTTACATATTTTATTTGCAGCAGCAATTGGTGGCTCTTGGGCAAAAGAAAGAGCAGGAGGTGCATTTGCAGCAGTCATTGCCTTTATATTGATTAATCGTATTACAGGCGCAGCATTTGGTGTAACAGAAGCAATGTTATCAGAAGCGGGTGCAGTAGTACATTCTATATTCGGGCAAGAAATGTTAGTTGAAAATTATTTCACTTCCATATTAGGCGCACCAGCATTGAATATGGGCGTATTTGTAGGTATTATAGCTGGTTTTGTTGGTGGTGTTGTTTATAATAAATACTACAATTTCAGAAAATTGCCTGATGCTTTATCTTTCTTTAATGGAAAACGTTTTGTACCTTTAGCTGTTATTGCATATTCTACAGTTATTTCTATTGTTATGATAATTGTATGGCCAGTGGTACAATCTGGTATCAATGCATTTGGTATTTGGATTGCAAATTCTTCTTCCACTTCCCCAGTATTAGCGCCATTTATTTATGGAACATTAGAACGTTTGTTATTGCCTTTTGGTTTACATCATATGCTTACAATACCTATGAACTACACTGCATTTGGTGGCACTTATATGATGCAGACAGGTATCAATGCTGGTTCAGAAGTATTTGGTCAAGACCCATTATGGTTAGCTTGGGTAACAGACTTAATTAATTTTAAAGATGCAGGAGATATGGCAAGCTATACCAATTTATTGACCACAGTAACACCAGCACGTTTTAAAGTAGGTCAAATGATTGGTGCAACAGGTTTACTTATGGGTATTGCACTTGCTATGTATCGTAGAGTAGATAAAGATAAACAACATAATTATCGTTCTATGTTTTTATCTACAGTATTAGCTGTATTTTTAACAGGCGTTACAGAACCTTTAGAATTTATGTTTATGTTCTGTGCTTTACCTCTTTATGTTGTTTATGCAATATTACAAGGCTGTGCATTTGCCATGGCGGGTATTTTCGATTTACGTTTACATTCTTTTGGAAACTTAGAATTTTTAACTCGTGTTCCTATGTCATTAAAAGCTGGTTTGGGCGGTGACATTATTCACTTTATTATTTGTTGTGTTGCATTTTTAATAATTGGTTATGTTGTTGCTTACTTCATGATAGGAAAATTCCAATTTGCTACACCAGGAAGACTTGGAAATTATTCTGATGAAGCAGACGAAAGTACAGAAGGAAATACAGGTGCATCATCTTCAAACAAGGGTGATGGAAACAGCCAACCAGAACGTATTATTGCACTTTTAGGAGGACGTGAAAATATTGTATTAGTTGATGCTTGTATGACTCGTTTAAGAGTAACTGTAAAAGACCCTTCTAAAGTAGCAGATACACCTGCATGGAGAGCAGAAGGAGCAAAGGGATTAGTAAAAAAGGATACTGGTATACAAGCAATCTATGGACCAAAAGCAGACGTATTAAAATCTGATATTAATGATATATTATAAAAAATAAATAGTTTGTTCCCAAATGATTATTAACTTTCATTTGGGAACAATATACAAATTTTGATTTTATTGATAAAACTGATTGTTCAAAAATAGAAAGGACGAATTGCCATGAAACTTTTGACATTAAATACACATAGTCTACAGGAAGAAAATTATACTCAAAAATTAGAGCAATTTGTTGAAACAATATGTCAAGAAAAACCAGATATTATTGCTTTACAAGAAGTTAATCAATCTATTAATGCCCCTATTGCAGAACAAAAATTATTAAAAGGATATGTGTATTGTGATAACAATGGAATACCAATCAAACAAGATAATCATGCAGCACAAGTCGCTTTTCGTTTACACGAGTATGGTATTCACTGTTCCTGGACATGGATTTCTGCCAAAATAGGATATGACATTTATGATGAAGGAATTGCCATATTATGTTTAAATGGTGAAATTACAGCAACAGAAAATTTTTTTATAAGTGGCTGTCAAAATTATCATTATTGGAAAACACGTAAAGTATTGGGAGTGCAAATAAGCGGTTGTGAACATTGGTTTTATACAGTACATATGGGTTGGTGGAAAGATGAAGAAGAACCATTTTTAATGCAATGGAAACGTTTTGAAAATACATTAAAAAAACATCATAACACCACAATATGGATTATGGGCGATTTTAACAGTCCTGCCGAAACAAAAGAGCAAGGTTATGATACAATCAAAAATGCTGGCTGGTATGATACCTACTGTATTGCAGAGCAAAAAGATGCAGGTATTACAGTAGAAGGCAGTATTGATGGGTGGAAGGACAGCAAACATAATGAACAAAATTTAAAAGGTATGAGAATGGACCATATCTGGTGTAGTCAATCTATGCCAATAAAATATTCTCATGTTATGTTTAATGGTACAAACCAGCCAAAAGTTTCAGACCATTTTGGTGTATGCATTGAAACAAAATAATAATATTGTACGCTATATTACTTTTTTGCAATGTAATAGCAATACTTTTATAATAGAAAGAAGGAATGTTTATGAGTAGAGCAGCGGGTATATTACTTCCTATCACAAGTCTGCCTTCAAAATATGGTATTGGCTGTTTTTCAAAAAGTGCTTATGACTTTGTAGACTGGCTAAAACAAGCAGGGCAAACATATTGGCAAATACTTCCCCTTTGCCCCACAAGCTACGGAGATTCTCCTTATCAGTCTTTTTCTACATTTGCCGGAAATCCCTATTTTATCAGTTTGGAGGCTTTAATTACAGAAGGTGTTTTAACAAGAGAAGAATGTGAATCAGTAGACTTTGGAAATAAAGTAAATGATATTGATTATGAAAAAATATATAAAAATCGTTATAGATTACTTAGAAAAGCATATGAACGTAGCAATATTACAAAAAATGAAAATTATTTACGTTTTGTAAACGAAAATAGCTGGTGGCTTTCAGATTATGCATTATTTATGGCTGTAAAAGAAAGATTTGGTGGTATAGAATGGACACAATGGGCAGAAGACATTCGCTTACGCTGGGGTTTTGCCATGGATTATTATAGAAAAGAATTATATTTTGAAATTGAATTTCAACAATATATGCAGTTTAAATTTTTTGAACAATGGTATTGTTTAAAACGCTATGCCAATGAAAGGGGTATACAAATTATTGGTGATATTCCTATTTATGTAGCAATGGATAGTGCAGATACATGGGCACACCCTGAACTTTTTCAGCTTAATGAACAAAATATTCCTTATGCAGTAGCAGGTTGTCCTCCAGATGGATTTTCTGCTGATGGTCAACTTTGGGGCAATCCCCTTTATCGCTGGGAATATCATAAAAATACAGGTTATGATTGGTGGGTATCTCGTTTAGCATATTGTTTCCGTTTATATGATGTGGTTCGCATTGACCATTTCAGAGGATTTGATGAATATTTTTCTATTCCTTATGGTGCAGAATCAGCAAAAACTGGACACTGGGAAAAAGGTCCAGGTATAGAACTGTTTCGCTGTATAGAACAGCGTCTTGGCTGGCATGAAGTCATTGCGGAAGATTTAGGATATGTTACAGACTCTGTTCGTCATCTTGTTCAGGAAAGTGGATTCTTAGGAATGAAAGTATTAGAATTTGCATTTGATTCAAGAGATTCTGGTTCTGCAAATGATTATTTGCCTCATAATTATATAGAAAACTGTGTTGCTTATACTGGTACACATGATAATGAAACTATTGTGGGGTGGTTTGATTCTATTACAAAAGAAGAACAAGAATTGGCAAGAAATTACTTATGCGACCACTATACTCCTAAAAAATATTTATATAAATCATTTATATCATTGGTAATGGAAAGCAGAGCAAAAATATGCATAATACCTTTACAAGATTATATGGGTTATGATAATAAAAGTCGTATCAATCAACCTTCTACAATTGGCACAAATTGGAGATGGAGATTGACAAAACAAGATTTATCATATGAGCTACAACAAGAAATATTAGCTATTACAAAACGATATGGACGTATGAATTGGCAGTAATATCAAATTAAAAAGTTAGGTATATACACTATAAAACTTCTGAAATGGTTTTTATCCCTTATATCTATAATATCAAAAAAGTCAGCTTAATAGCTGACTTTTTTGATAAGCTGAGCATAGAATATATTCTATGCTTTAAAACTGTAAACTGCCTATTCCGAACAAGGCAAAAATAAAGGAGTCGGCTCTGATTGTAATAACAAGCAGTGCCTGTGTATCAAATTGTAATTACCAAAAGGCGACAGCAGACTTTCCCCAAAATCTGCTACTTTACAACTGATTTCTGTAATTTATTATGTATGAAAATGTAATAAAATACAAGTGGGAATAGTTCCTAAAAAAATTGTCTTAAACTCCTATAAATACTCAAAAAATAGCATTTTTAGCTTTTGTTGTCATACAAAACATTTTATATATTTTTCATTTTGTTTAACCTATACAAAATAAATTTTTATATATTTTTATTTTATGCAGGATTTTATATAAACAAATCAAATAAAAAGTCAACACCATTATAAAAGCCTTTTTTATATACTTTTCAGCAAAAATTGTAAATTTTTAAATATTAGCAAATATAAAATCCTAATTACCAATATATGATATATCATTAAATTTTGATAAATGTTTATAGAAAATACTATAGTAAAGGTGTATAATAAATTATATTATCAGTAAACAGTTTTTACTTTTTATATGTACTGATATAATATAAGCGTAATTAAGGAGTGTAACATGATAAATATAAATATGACAACAAAATCTGCTATGAATAAAAATTCAATTATGTCTGTTAACACCATAAATTTCCAAGGAACAAAAAATAAAAATGATATACAATCTGTTATGAAATCATATAAACATAAAAATCAAACAAATATGATTCCTTTAGTACAACAAAATATAGTATGCCCATACAAAGCCATTCCTAAATTATACAATAACATACAAAAAGGTCAAAAAGTTGTACTTTCTACTACTCCCCTTTCTATAATAGAGGTTTGTTTAGGGTGGAATGTTACAAATGAAATGTGTGATGTAGATGTATCTGCTTTTTTACTAGGAGAAAATGAAAAAGTATTGGGAGATGACTGGTTTGTATTTTATGGACAAACAATTAGCCCAGATAAAAGTGTAGAATTTATATCTGAAAGTAATACAGACCGACAAAAAATACAAATTGATTTTAATAACATGAACAAAAAAATACAAAAAATTGTTTTTGTGCTAACAATAAATGAAGCATTTGAAAAACACTTGCATTTCGGAATGATAAAAGATGCTTATGTCAGAATAATAAATCAACAGAATAATGAACTTGTTAGTTTTATCATGACAGAATATTATACGAATGTTATTTCTATGATGATAGGAGAATTATATATACACAAAGAAACATGGAAGTTTAATGCAATAGGAAATGGTGTAGCAAAAGATTTAGCTGGTTTATGCAAATTATATGGTGTGGAAGTAGTGTAAATGGGGAGGAAACTATGTTAAAATTTGAAACAGTAAATGAATTGGCATTAAAGGTAACTTGCACGGGAAATGATACATTGATTGTAAAAGCTGGTGCTTTTATATGTGGAGAAAATGCAGGATATAAAAATTACAAATTTGAAAAATTACTTCTTGGTCCTCAAGAAAATAGAGGACAGGCATTACTAGGGTCTTTTATGCGTCGTGTGACAGGAGAAAATCTTCCTCTTATGAAAGTAACAATGAATGGAAACAGTACTACATATTATGCAAATCATGCACAGCATGTGATTGTATATCAACTTGCAAGGGGAGAAGTACTTTCTATTGAATCTGAAAATATACTTGCATTTACACCAGAATGTAAATATGATGTACGTTTTATAGGTTGTGGTGTAATATCTCAAAAGGGACTTGCTACTTCTACGTTAACTGGTATGGGTTCAAATTCTTATGTAGCAATATTAGTAGATGGAAACCCTATTGTATTAAGTAATATACAAACTGGTAATACCATCGCAGTTGACCCTGATGCCGTAGTTTGTTGGATAGGAGAAGGACATAATGACCCTGATATTAAAATGGATGTTAATTGGAAAACATTTATAGGACAAACATCTGGTGAATCTTATAGCTTTGAATGGGGAGGACATCAAAGAGTATCTGTAATTATACAACCAAATGAAAGAACAAGCGGTGTAAGTATCAGTATGGACGGTGGACGACTTGGACGTAGACCAGATATTCCATAATAAAAATATTCACTTTAATTAAAGTAAAAATTAAAAAACTAAAGATATTATATATACAACATCTCTATCTTATTAAAAAGTCAGCTATTACGCTGACTTTTCAGCTTGTCAATAAAGTCTTTTTTTGTGGGTTTCACCCACACCCACCAACTTTTTTGAAAAAAAGTTGGACAAAAAACTTTAAATCGCCTACGGCGAACAAAAATTGATTTCCGTACCATACCCTAAAAATATATTGACAACATTTTGTATTTATAGTATACTGACTAAGATATAAATATCATGCGGACGTGGCGGAATTGGCAGACGCGCAAGATTCAGATTCTTGTCCCATTATGGCGGTGCAGGTTCAAGTCCTGTCGTCCGCATAGTATCTACAACCCTTGTATTATTCAAGGGTTATTTTTATTATATAAGGGAGTGTTTAACTATGAAATATTTTTTAAACCAACCACTTTACTGGATTAGAAAACCAAAACAATTTCATATAGACAATCAAAATATTAAAATCATTACTGAACCAAAAACTGATTTATGGCAACGTACTTATTACGGTTTTCAAAATGATAATGCACCCATACTACAAACAAAAACATCTGAAAAATTTTTTTCATTTATTGTTAAAACACAATTTGAAAGTAAATGTCGTTTTGACCAATGTGGTATTATACTATATATTGATAGTGAAAACTGGATAAAAGCGTCTATTGAATATGAAAATAATCACTTTCAGCGATTAGGAAGTGTTGTAACAAATCATGGTTACTCTGATTGGGCTACAACAGATATTTCTTCCTCTATAAAAGAGATGTGGTACAGATTAAGCAGGCGAGAAAGTGATTACTGTATTGAATGTAGCACAGATGAAAAACATTTTCAGCAAATGCGTATATGCCATATGATAGAAGGCAGCAAAGAAATATCATTTGGTATCTATGCTTGTAGTCCTGAAAATTCCTCTTTTCAAGCAACATTTTCTGATTTATATATTACAGAATGTCAATGGAAAGCACATAAATAAATTCATTCATTTAAAATATTTTATTGACAGACTGAAATATACTTCAGTCTCAGTCTGTCAATAAAGTCTTTTTTTGTGGGTTTCACCCACACCCACTAACTTTTTTGAAAAAAAGTTGGACAAAAAACTTTACTGGAAAAACTAACGTTTTTCCTTATAAAATCAATGTTCTTAAGGAAACGTAGTTTCCGATAAAAGTTCTTTGCTTCTTTCTTTTAAGAAAGAAGTGAGAGTTTGAGAGCAACGCTCTCAAGGTTTTTTGACAAGCTGAGACTAAAATATACTTCAGTCTATCAATTTTATTATAAAAATATAGGTACTAATATAGGTACAATCATAGTAAGAGAAACACCACTCACAAATGCTATTACAGCAATAGTAGCATTTGTATTTCTTGAAATAATAGCAAGTGTAGTATCCATTGCAGTCGCACCTCCTGGAGCAATGGCACAATAATAATTAATATGTTTTGCAATAAAAGGAACACTGATAAATGTTAACATTTCTCTCATAACATTTGCTAAAAACGAAATCGTACCTCCTGTAGTATTTCCTGCTTTTGTCAGTAGTATTCCTGAAAGACTATACCAACCCATACCTGAAGAAATAGCAAGACATTCTTTTAATGTATGTGGAAAAAATAAAGATACTACACTTCCTCCTAAAAGAGAGCCAACTGCTACACCAAAAGGTATTAATAGTATTTTAAATCCTAATTTCTTAATTTGAATAAAAACTTGTTTATTTAATCCCATATCAATTCCCACACAAAACAGAAGTAACCACAAAAGCAAAGAAGACATTTTTTCTACAAATATACCATCTATAGCATTTCCAGCAAATACTCCCATAAATATGCCACAAATAAGTGTTATCAATATTATAATACTCATTTTTTATCCTCCCTAAAAAAAACACGAGAAATTACATATACTACTGCCACACTACCTATACAAACTGCAACTGCAAATATAAATGCTGTTCCTCCTAATGTAGGAAGTTGTGTAAGTATTGTTTTATCCATACCAATACTCATACCCATAACAAATATTAAAAGCAGTAAAAAAACAGTTTGTAACTTTGTATTTAATACCATCATCTTCTCACTCAAAATTTTTTTATATCCAATAAAAAAGCCTAATAATAAACTAATCAGTATATTTATCATAATAAAAACCTTTCTTATATTTCATACTATACTACATATTTTATTGCATTTCTTCCCACTTTTTATAAAGTTCTTCAAGAGATTGTTCTAATATTATTTTTTGTTCAAATAACTCTTGTGCTTTATTAAAATCAGAACTGGCTTCTTCAAGCATTACATTTAGTTGTTTTATTTTTTGTTCTGTCTGTTCTATTTCCTGCTCCACACGGTTTATTTTTGCTACAGTTTTTCTTTGTTCTGACTGTATTTGTTTTTGTTTTATCCAATCCACTTTACCTTCTGAAGTAACAGTAATATTTATTTGATTTGTTTCTGTTTGCTTTTCGTATTGTTGCATTTCTTCTTTTTTTTCTAAATAATATTGATAATCTCCTAAATACTGATTGACCCCTGTAGGTGTCAATTCTAATATTCTTTGTGCCGTTCTATTAATAAAATATCTATCATGAGAAATATAAACTACTGTTCCTTCATAAGAATTCAATGCATCTTCTAATATTTCTTTAGAATACATATCTAAATGGTTTGTAGGCTCGTCCAGCATAATTAAATTGGCATTAGAGAGCATAATTTTAGCAAGAGAAACTCGTCCCTTTTCTCCGCCACTTAATGAAGAAATATTTTTATAAATATCATCTCCTGTAAAAACAAATGCTGCTAAAACATTTCTAATTTTTCCATTATCCATAGTAGGATATGTGTCTGCAATTTCTTGAAATATTGTCTTTGTTTCATCTAATTGCTGCTGTTCTTGGTCATAATATCCAATATGAACATTTGTTCCGATACTAATTTCTCCTTCACTTTGATTTACTTTTCCTAAAAGTATTTTAAACAATGTACTTTTTCCAACTCCATTTGCTCCAATAATGGCAACTTTTTCTCCTCTTTTTACTTCAAAACTAACATTTTGAAATAATGGTGAATCGTTATCAAATGCTTTTTTTAAATTTTCTACTTTTATTACATCATTTCCGCCTATCACCTTTGGAGTTAAATGCAAGCGCATTTTTGCTGGCAAATTTTCTGGTTTTTCTAATTTTTCCATACGTTGTAGCGCTTTTTCTCTACTTTCTGCCCTTTTAATAGATTTTTCTCTATTAAAAGCACGTAATGTTTTAATAACATCTTGTTGACGTTTGATTTCTTTTTGTTGTACATCATAAGCCTTTTGCTGTATCTCTCTATTGATATTCTTCTGTTTACTATAAAAAGTATAATTTCCTTCATAAACATAAGATTTTTTATTTTCTACCTCTATTATCTTTGTTACAATTTTATCCAAAAAATATCTATCATGAGAAATTAAAAGCACTGTACCAGAATATCCCTTTAAAAAATCCTCCAACCATTGTATCGATGCAATATCTAAATGGTTTGTAGGCTCATCTAAAAGTAATATATCTGGTTTAGAAAGCAAAAGTTTACTCAAATATACCCTTGTTTTTTGTCCTCCTGAAAGTTGACAAATAGGTGTATTGTAATCTTCCTCCAAAAATCCTAGCCCTTTTAATACACCTTTTATGCGACTTTCATAACCATAATTGTCACTATGTTCAAATTTCTGCTGTGCTTGGGCATATTTTTCCATATAGTCAGACAACTCTTTGCCTTTCAAGCTAGACATTTTGTTTTCCATTTCACGAAGATTTTGTTCCTCACAACGTATTTTTTCAAATACGGTCATCATTTCCTCTAATATTGTTGTTTCTGTATTAATTTGCTGATTCTGTGCCAAATAGCCCATAGAAGTTTCTTTTTTTAAATAAATTTCTCCTTTGTCGGCATTTATTTCTCCTGTTAATATTTTAAATAGAGTTGTCTTGCCTGCTCCATTTACCCCTACAATCGCCGCTTTTTCTTTTTGCTCCAAATGAAATGTAATTTTATCTAATACAGTATTGACACCAAATGTTTTTTGAATTTCTTTACAAGCTAATATCATTACGAAATCCTCCTATAAAAATACAGTTACTATAGTATCATATCAGAAAATATTATAAAATAAAAGACTTATCGTTGACAATAAAATAACAATAGTGCTATACTGAAATTACGTCAAAGCGGAGAGGATTTGGTTATTATGGACAATGAAAAGAAAGTTTCAATGGCAGTTATCAATAGATTGCCTAGATATTTCCGCTATTTAGGAGATTTGTTGGAAAGCGACATTACAAGAATTTCTTCTAAAGAGCTTAGTGTAAAAATGAACATCACAGCTTCCCAAATCCGTCAGGACTTAAATAACTTTGGTGGATTTGGACAACAAGGCTATGGCTACAATGTAGAATATCTCTACAATGAAATTAAAAAAATATTAGGTTTAGACCGTGTTTATCATTTAATTGTTGTAGGTGGCGGAAACATAGGGCAGGCACTTGTCAATTATGCCAGCTTTGAAAAACGTGGCTTTGTTATAAAAGCTGTTTTTGATGTCAACCCTCGTTTGATTGGTATGACTATAAGAGGTGTAGAAGTATATGATATTGATAAAATGGAGGAATTTATAAAAAATAATGATATTGATGTAGCAATACTTACATTACCCCGTTCCCAAGCAGCAAAAGTTGCAAACGACTTAGCAAAATGGGGTATAAAGGGTATGTGGAATTTCAGTCATGTGGATTTACAAGTACCAGATGATATTATTGTTGAAAATGTTCATCTGACAGATAGTTTAATGACATTGCTTTATAAAATTAATGAAATGTATGCAGAAGAGTCTGATTTTCAGCAAATGCATCAAGGATTGCCTGTTAAACCTATCAAAATGGAAGATATAGAAGAAGATGGAGAAACTTAAATGTGTAAAAATAACAAAATATATACAGCATAGGGATATATTCCTTATGCTGTATATTTCTTTTATGCTTTTTATTTACTTAAGTTTATAGCTTTATCCATACACTTATTACACCTATAAATAAGGATATAAAATATAAAAAAATTTTATTATTGTTGTTGTATTACTTCCTTAGCTTTTTGAAGTGCTTCTTCTATTTTTGAGGCATCTTTTCCGCCTGCCTGTGCCATATTAGGGCGACCGCCACCACCGCCACAACAACAAGCTGCTGCTGCTTTTACAATATTTCCTGCGTGTATTCCCTTTTTCACAACATCATCTGTCGCCATAGCAACTAAATTTACTTTATCACCTTTTCCGCTTGCCAGCACAACAATACCAGAACCTAATTTGACTTTCAACTGGTCACCCATTGTTTTCAATGCATTTGCGTCTGCATCTTTTACATTGGCACAAATAACAGAAATACCATTAATTTGTTGTTTTTGTGACAGTATTTCCTCTACTGCGCCTCCTGCCAATTTAGCTTTTAATTTTTCTATTTCTTTTGTTGTTTCTTTTTGTTCTGAAACAATTTGTTCTACTTTATAAACAACATTTTCAGCATTTGCTTTTACTGCTTTGCAAATCTGTTTTAATTGTTCCTCTTGTGATTGATAGTATTTTAATGCTTCTGTACCTGTCAATGCTTCAATTCTTCTTACACCTGCTGCAATACCATTTTCAGATATAATTTTAAAAGTACCTACCTGTGCAGTGTTTGTCAAGTGTGCACCTCCGCAGAGTTCAATGCTAAAATCTCCCATTGTTACCACTCTTACTACATCACCATATTTTTCACCAAACAATGCCATTGCTCCCATTTGTCTTGCGTCCTCAATGGATTTTTGGCAAGTATTGATTTCCAAACTTTCAAATATTTTTTCATTTACAATGTTTTCTACTTCTTTTAATTCTTGTTCTGTTAATGCTGTAAAATGAGTAAAATCAAAGCGAAGTCTTTCTGCACTGACATAAGAACCAGCCTGCTCTACATGAGTACCTAAAACCGTTCTTAATGCTTTTTGCAAAAGATGTGTAGCACTATGGTTTCTAGATGTTGCCATTCTTAATGCCATATCAATTTTTGCACAAGCACTATCTCCTACAGCAATACTACCTTCTTTTACAACACCAATATGAGCAATTTTTCCACCTATTACTTTAATACAATCTGTAATTTGCACTACACCAGTTTGTGTTTGAATGATACCATTATCGCCCACTTGTCCACCGCTTTCTGCATAAAATGGTGTCTTATCCAAAAATACAGAAACATCATCACCAGCACAAGCATTTTGTGAAACAATATCGTTTGTTACTAATGCAATTACTTTTGCATCTGTTACTTCTTTTATATCATATCCTGCAAATACTGTTTCCATATTGACATCTAACTGATTATAAACATTTTCGTCAGCGCCCATAAATGTGCTTTCTCCTCTTGCTGCCCTTGCTCTTTGTTTTTGCTGTTTCATTTCCTCTGCAAAAGCACACTCATCTAATCCAAGTCCTTCTTCTTCCAATATTTCTTTTGTTAAATCAATAGGAAAACCATAAGTATCATATAAGCGGAATGATTTTTCACCAGACATTACTGTTTGTCCTGCTTTTTTCATTTCCTCAATATCTGCTTTTAATAATTCCATACCTTTATCAATTGTTTTATAAAAGCTATTTTCTTCTATAGTCAATATTTTTAATATATAATCTTTTTTATCTATTAATTCAGGATAAGCATCACCAGAATTTGCGATTACTGTTTTACTTAACTCTGCTAAAAATTCCCCTTTTATACCTAACAATTTTCCATGACGTGCCGCACGTCTTAGCAAACGGCGAAGTACATAACCTCTACCTTCATTAGAAGGCAATACACCATCTGCTGTCATAACTGTTACAGAACGAATATGGTCTGTAATTACTCTTATTGAAATATCTGTTTTTTTATTCTTACCATATTCTACATTTGCAATTTCGCATACCTTTTTAATAATATTTTGCACAGTATCTACATCAAATATAGAATCTACTCCTTGCATAATTGTTGCCATTCTTTCTAATCCCATACCAGTATCTACATTTTTTTGTACCAAAGGGGTATATGTGCCATCTTCATTTTTATTAAATTGTGTTAATACCAAATTCCAAAATTCCATATATCTATCACAGTCACAACCTACACCGCAAGTAGGACTATTACAGCCGTATTCTTCTCCTCTATCATAATAAATTTCTGTACAAGGACCACAAGGACCTAAACCATGCTCCCAAAAGTTATCTTCTTTTCCTAGTCTTGTAATTCTTTCTTCAGGCAAACCTACTACATTATGCCAAATATCATAAGATTCATCATCATCTAAATAAACTGTAACATGGAGCTTATCCTCTGGAATTTCAAGTATTTTTGTAACAAACTCCCATGACCATGGTATAATTTCATTCTTAAAATAATCTCCAAATGAAAAATCACCCAGCATTTCAAAAAATGTACCATGACGAGCTGTTTTTCCAACATTTTCAATATCACCTGTACGAATACATTTTTGACAAGTAGTTACTCTCTTTCTTGGTGGCGTTTCTTGTCCTGTAAAATATGCTTTCATGGGTGCCATACCTGAATTGATTAAAAGTAAACTGTTGTCATTATGTGGTATAACAGAAAAACTTTGTAAACGTAAATGGTCTTTACTTTCAAAAAATGAAAGAAATTTTTCTCTGATTTCATTAACACCTAATTTTTGCATATAATTTCCTCCTTAAAAACATATCAGTTTCATATTGTAATCATCTATATATAATAAAAAACGTCCCTTGACCTATGGTCAGGGACGGGAAATTTCTCGTGGTACCACCCTTGTTATGCAAAGCATCACTCAATACCTTTAACGCAGGTTTTACGTCAGAACATACTTTATTTTTCCGTACTGCTGTCAACAATTTTTGTAAAAAAGACTGCTTCCACAAATCATGTCCAAAGCGCTTCCACCTCTCCGCTTCTCTCTAAAGAACTGTATTTTTGTGTACTCCTTCTTTTTATAACATTTTTATATTTTTTATTTAATCAATTATATATTTGCAATATACTGTTGTCAAGGGGCATTTTGCAGTATTTTATCAATCATACAAGCAATTTTTTTTATACCCTCTTCTATTTCTCTTTGTTTTACATTTGAAAAACAAATCCTTATACTTTGCTGTTCTGTTTTTCCTATGTAATATTGACTACTTGGTGCGACAATCACATTTTGTGCAACCAACATTTTACAAAGTTCTTCTGCTTCTATATTAGGAGGCAAATCCAGCCAAAGACTAATTCCTCCATTTGGCAATAAAAAATTAACTTTTCCCTGCAAATGTTTTTTTACAGCACTTACAGCCATACGATATTGCTCTCCACCATATTTTCTCATAATAGCACTATGATACTGCCATCCATATTTTCTTAAATAATATTCTACTCCTTTTTGTAAAAAACCAGATGTTGAAATATCTGTTGTATATTTTGCAGATTGTACACTCTCCAATAACTTTTTAGGTAAAATCATAAAGCCCATACGTAGTCCTGGCATAAGTATTTTTGAAAAACTTTTAATATAAATCACTTTATTCTTATAATCTAATGCTTTTAAAGGAACTATTTTTTCTCCTCCATAATAAAAATCATAAAGGTTGTCGTCTTCTATAATATAAAAATGATATTTTTCAGCAAATTCCAAAAGTTTTCTTTTTTTCTCCATACTATACGAAATACCTGTTGGTGTTTGAAAATAAGCCATAATATATAAAAAGCGAGGATGGTACACTTTTAATAAATTTTCTAATTCTACCATATTAATGCCATCTTGTTCCATACTAACTGTAATGACATTTCCTCCTCTTGACAAAAATGCACCACAAGCACCATAAAAAGTTGGCTTTTCTGTAAATATAGTATCTCCATAATTTACAAGTGCTTTTGATATAATATCAATTCCCTGCTGTGCACCTGATATAATTTGTATATTATCCGCATAGGCATGTATACTATATTCTTCTTGCAAATATTGACAAATGATTTGTCTTAAAGGCAAATATCCCATACTATCTAAATATCCAAAAGCATTTCCTTTTTCTCTTTCTAAAACAGTATAAAATGCATCTTTGAATTCATCAACTGGAAATAAATGCTGAGGCATAGAAGTATCTACAAAATTCACTGCACCTTCTATACACATCTGTTTTGCAAAAGTTTTTGTTTTATTCAGAACAATAGGCTTTTCTATTTGCTCTATAGGTAATGGCGCAACATAAGTACCACTACCCACCAAAGAATAAACGACTCTTTTTTGTTCTAAATATTTATATGCTGCAACCACTGTTACCGCATTAACATGAAGTTTTGATGCCATACGACGAATAGGGGGAAGTTTACTATTTGCTGGTAATATTCCTTGTTCTATCATACGACAAAGTCCTTCTGCTAATTGCTGATACAAAGGTAATTCTGACTTTTTATCTATGATAATAGAATAAAAAGAATCTTTATCCATATAATAATCACCACACAATCTAACAAAATCATTTCTTTCGACTTTATTAAGTATACTTTTTTTGCTTATTATAGGCAATATATTAATTTGAAACAAAAGATATTCCTTTTCAT
>ERZ808044.958-NODE-958-length-20569-cov-4.430997_pt1 | contig 20569 bp, 17 predicted proteins | sample MGYA00380195_ERZ808044 | MGnify/ENA primary metagenome ERZ808044 (study PRJEB31490, sample SAMN06133423) | mouse gut metagenome | isolation source: Z7_2 | host: mice | place: China: Chengdu | collected 2015-05 ...
TCGCGCCTCCGTCCCACAAAAGGTCGATGATGGTAAGGGCCATCATTTTAGCAGGTACAATATAGGCAGTGTAAGGGTCGTCCATCCGGTATTTTTCCGTGTGGAGGCCGCCTTTTATGCCGCCTGCCCAGATGTGCATGCAGGGCATGATCTGGGAAATGTCCCCCAGGTCCGTGGAACCGGCTGTCTCCCAGTCCTCCACAAACGCATCCTCCCCCGCGTGTTCGTAGGCTATCATGTTGTCCCGGTACAGACGGGCAATCCGGCGGTCCGTATTCAGGGGGAGGTAGCCGATGCAGTCGTGAATCTCCACCTTGCCCCCCAGAGCCATTGCGGCCGCCTTCATGCTCCGGTTTACTTTATGGGAGGCATCCTCCATGGCATCAATGGTAAAGGCACGAACCATGATTTCCATGGTAACACGCTCCGGCACCACATTTACCAGGCCACCGCCCTCCTTGATTACAATGCTTACCCGCACCTTATCCTCATCCCTGAAGGTTTCCCTCAGCGCGTGAATATTGTTCATGGCCAGCTCCGCCATGTTCAGGGCGTTGATTCCCTGCTCCGGGGCAAACCCGGCATGGGCTGCCCTTCCCAGAAAATGCACGGTCTTGCTGATGAATCCATTGCCTTTGGTGTCCAGGATGCAGCATTTTCCCGGCTCCATCTCCATCATATGGCACTGAAGAACCATATCCGTATCGTCCAGGCCCCCACGGTACATAAGCTCCTGTTTTCCTCCCAGATAGTGGATGGTTCCCTGACTCATAAGGCGGTTCCTGTACTCATAGTCCACACATTCCTCCGCGGGTATGGCTATGAAGTCAGCGGCGCCGCCCAGGTGCTCCATAACGCCTGACGTAAGAATTCCCACGGCTGCCCCGTACAGGTTTGCCAGCTGTACATTATGCCCGCAGGCATGAACCAGCCCTCCCTCGGCCGCATCCGGATGGGCGTCGCACATGATGCAGTCCAGCTCGCCCATCACCGCCACCCTGGGACCGTTTCCCTTGGGACCGGAGGATACACGGCAGCCGGTATAGGATACGCCGGTCTCCGGCTCCAGCCCAAGCTTGCGAAAGGCTTCCTCCATAAGTTTTCCTGTCCTGAACTCCTTATATCCCAGCTCCGGCGTTTTATAAGCTTCCTTTCCCAGGGCAATGATTTCATCCTGGTGTTCCTCAATCACATTGAGGCATCTCTGTTTCACTTCTTCTTTGTCCATATCATCATTCCTTGTCATCTTACTTACAGTTCTGTCATCCGGCTCATAACCCTGGTAGCATTCCAGAGTTCATCCATATCCAGCGCTTCCTGTACCGTATGTACATCCATCATGCCAACGCTTAATATAAGGCTGCTGCAGCCGTACCCGGCCAATATATTGCCGTCGCTGCCTCCGCCGATGACCATGGGCTTAGGTTCGATTCCTTCCTTCTCCATGGCCTGGGCTGTCATGCGGTACAAATCACTGTCAAGGCTTACCTCCAGGGAAGGATATGCCAGTTCATGTTCTATTTCATAGGCGGCACCCATCTCCAGGCAGGCTGCTTTCAGGCATTCCTCCATGTGGGCCACTTCATTTTTAAGCTTATCCATGCTGTGGGAACGTATCTCGGCGGTAAATGTCACTTCATCAGTCACGATATTGGTGGCTGCCCCTCCCTCGATCCGCCCGATATTGGATGTGGTCTCCTGGTCAATCCGCCCGATATGCATCCGGCTGATTGCCCCGGACGCTGCCACCACAGCATTGATTCCTTTTTCAGGTTCAATGCCCGCATGGGCCTTACGACCTCTCACCGTGCACCTTATGGCCTCCATGGCCGGGGCCTTATAGGCAATGATTCCTGCCGGGCCTGTCGCGTCCGCTATGACCATGTTCTTGCATGGCAGGCGGGACAGGTCCATGTGTTTGGTTCCCTGCATGCTTGTCTCCTCAGAGACGGTAAACATGATATAGAACTCCTTGTGGGGCCTGTCGGTCTCCACAATATCCTCAACGATTTCCAGTATGGAGGCCACAGCCCCCTTATCATCGCCTCCCAGGGTGGTGGTGCCGTCCGTGCGGATGATATGGCCATCCACCACCGGCTTCACATCCTTACACGGCTCAATCTGGTCCAGATGGGCTACAAAACAGAAGGGAGGATTACAGGGCTCGCCCTTGACATGGGCGATAATATTACCGCCGTTTCCTCCATATGCCTTTCCGGCTTCATCTATGGAAGCCTCTATTCCTCTCTCCTTAAAATAGTCCATAAGCCATTGGCACTGCTCCTTCTCCCCGCCGGAAGGGCTGTAAATCTGAACTAATTCCAAAAAACGTTCCTGCATCCGCTCGCGTGACAGCATAGTCATCCTCCTCATTTTATAAGCCTTCATGTGCACGCAGCGCCCGTGCCCCGGGCGCTTGTGCAAGGTATCCTATCCCTTTTTCTTGTCCATCCCTTTTCCTTATCCGTCCCTGCTTATCAGTCTCTGCTTATCAGTCAACCTGCAGCTCTTTCTTGTAAAGAAGCTTGCCTGCGTAGATGGAGCCAAATACAGCTACCAGAATAACCACATAGGATGGATTGCCCGGTATAAAGCTTAAGAAGCCCAGCTTCATGAGCCAGTTCATTCCGATGGCGATGATGGCGGCCACCACGCCCAGTTTGGGACGGGTTGCGGCAAACTGTCCGAATACAGCACCGAAGAGCGCGGGAAGCAGGAAATTAAGCGCCTCCTTCACAGGTGCAGGAAGAATGTTCAGGATAACGCTTCCCGCAACAGCTCCCACGGTAAGAATCACGATATTGACGAGAATGGATGTGGCAATACCGATAGTGGAAATAATGGAGCCTTCCTCCGTCCCCATCTCCACTCCGGCTGCCTCCTGCGCCACGGAAGAACATGGCACACGCATGTTGGAGGTATTGCCTGAAAGGAAGGTAAGGTAGGTTCCCGGAATGCCCAGAATCGGGAAGTAGGAAATGGGCTCAACAATGTAAAATGCTCCGCTTACGCTGATCTGCATAAGAGTACCTGCGATAATGGCGGACACCGGAGGCATGTAGCCTCTGAAGGCCATCACCAGCGCAGGAAGGAATCCCGCGAAAATGCCCAGCAGCAGTGTAATCTTTCCCCATTTGACGATTCCGGGGATATATGTACCAGAATAATAATCGTTTTTCATCTTCTAACCCTCCTTAGATTACGCTGACAGCATATCCGATGAACATGCCGCTGAACATGGCGATTGCAAATGCCCACTCCCTGAGCCAGCCGATATCCCTGGCCCTGGACAGCTTCACCAGTATCATCATGATGACGCAGCCCGCTATGGTAGCGATTGCCGGCGCGTTGGTAAATGTCAGGGAGCCCTCGGCCGTAAAGAAGTTGCCGGAAGCCAGGTTAGCAAACGCGCCCAGCATGGCGCCCGCGGAAATGATGGGAACCATCTTGGCATTGCCCTTTGACATCAGGTGGTTAACCTTGTCCATCTTATCGCAGAACAGGAAGGTGAAAATCAGCCAGCCCAGGGAGCCGCATACCATGGTCCACACGCCGCAGGCAAATGCCATGGTATCCATGGTCTGAAGTGTCTTTCCCATGGCCTGCGCACCGAATCCGGCCGCCATGGCCTCATAGTTGACCGAACCGATAAATGACAGACGCATCCATGCCACCGGCGCACCCATGGTGACCAGCAGGGATATCATGGTTACCAGGATTACTACGGACGGGCCAATGGATGATATCACACTGCTCTTGATTGCCTTATGTACCTGGTCCGTGGTAAGAGCCGACTCGCTGGCCGCCTTCATAGACCTCTTCATAAACAGAATTGACTGAAACACTACCACCGCTACCGCCAAAGCCGCTGCTGCCCACATCAGAGGACTGTTGGCATAATCCAAATAATTAACACTTTCGTTCATTCTGACCTCCTTGGTTATTCCCCTTTCCAAAAGCTGCAGTCTTTTGGATTTTCTAGTTTCGGTCATGTCCATAACATGTCCTTATATTTATATTTACTACATTTTCTCGGTATTGTCAAGTGCTTTTGTTGAATATTTGTTTAAGTGACAGAATGGAGGTTGGAGGGTGTAGTGCAGAATATCTCAAAGAATGGGAGCTATTCTGAACAAAGTGCCTTCGGCACTCTAAACTCCCCTGCCCCTCACTCATGAGAGGATTTGGGGGGTTCTCTTTGTATCTTTTTATTGTAAATGTTCTTATGTGTAAAAAGAACATCCTCCAAACTATTTTTTCTGACCACTTTGAATACTTCCAATATGTCATCCGCCCCGGCAACAATGTTTTGGATAACATCGACAGGATGATCAATTGCCATGCTCCTTCTTTCGGGGGCGCTTTCTTTGGCTGCCCTCATTGTGGTAACCTTAAATTTGTTCCCTTCTCCTGTAAAAGCCGCTTCTGTCCTTCCTGTGGCAGCATGTATAACCAGAAACGGGCTTTTCGTATGTCCTGTAAACTCGTTTCCTGCAACCACAGACATTGTGTCTTTACAATCCCCGTTAAATACATCAGCAGATATCTTGGAAGACCTGTCATTGCCACTTCCAGGATTGATGCCTATGACGGGAATGTGTGACGTTCCATTATCAGCGCCATGAGGACCATAAAACAATCACAGAATGCATCCCTGCCATTGACTTTATCAAACGGCTGATCGTACATATCCCTGACAGGCACTTTAAAATGGTCCGCTACTACGGCATTTATGCAAAACACCATAAACAGGAAAAAAATCTCCGGAAATGTTTATCCCCTCAGAAGCGGCAATATCTTTCCCGATTACTGGACTGGCGTAATTCGATTCTTCTGGCCTTTGGCTATGATCCGCTCAGATGCCCGAAGTGTGGCACTTCTATGTTGGTTTTAGAAGTTTACCACAAAAAAACTGCACTATTTGAACGCTATCGAAAGGTTATGGGATATGGATAGCTCCATACTCCTTATTCTTTCTCTACCGTCAGATAGTGCAGCCTAAACCAAAAACAAAAAACTGCATAAACAACGTCATAGCAAAGTCACACCTTCGCTCTTTTGTTATGCCATTTTTTATTTCCAGTCTATTATACACCATCTTTGCCGCTTTGCGAAGTTTCCTAGAATGTAAAAAAATGATTCAGGCTCCGGAATGCGTATCCCTTTCGGACATACATTCCGGAGCCTGTTTCCTGTTTAATAGTCCGCCAGCCGTACACGGCACGACATCCAATATGATAGACTGCCCGCCGTTACATGGCCCGGCGTACCTATTCATCAAAAAGCCGTTCTTTTCATCATCAGCTGACGGAAAGCACCCCTAACAGCAGTCCTGCCACCATGCACACAAGGCTGACGCCCCATATCCAGAAGAAGGAGGTCCTGATGTGGTCCTTGATTTCCACGCCGGCCAGTCCCACACCCAGGAAGGTAGCAGGCACCACCGGGCTGATGAAGGTGGCGCAGTTGCGGCACACCACCATTGCAATGCCGATATGTACAGGGTCCACGCCGAACTTGTTCCCCACTCCAATCAGCACAGGCAGCAGCCCGTAGAAATAAGAGTCCGTACAGAACATCAGTGTAAGCGGCACGGACAGCACTCCGATGATAAGCGGCAGGAACCTGCCCATGGACTGAGGTATGAAGGACGCCAGCACATTTGCCATATGGTTCATGATTTCACTGTCCTCCAGCACTCCCAGGAACACGCCTGCTGCCAGAATGGTAGAGGCCATCATCAGGGCAGGCCCTGCATGGGACTTGATGATTTTATTCTGAAGCCTGGCTCCGGGATAATTGACCAGGAGCGCAATCACGCATCCCAGCATAAAGGTGTAATAGGATGGCACGGAAAGCCATATAAGGCACACAATGATGAACAGGGTCAGACATACATTGAACCAGAACATTCCCGGCCTGACCAAATCGCTGTGGTCCCCTGCCTCCTCTGCAATCCCGGAAATCCCGCAGTCATCCGCCGCCAGGCCGCTGTCAATGCCCGCGCCCTTTTTCTTCTCCACAAATCCCCAGAACACAGCAGTAAACAACGCAATGCCGATACCTACAATCTGCATGGGCATAAGCCTCATCCAGAGTACATTGGACTCTATCTCCAGCACAGAGGCAGTACGCATGGTAGGGCCACCCCAAGGCAGAAGATTCATGACGCCCATGGCGGTCACGCAAATCAGCAGAAGGGTGGTCGGGCGCATCTTCAGGCGCTTGTACACAGGCAGCATGGCCGGAATGGTAATCAGAAAGGTGGATGCCCCGCCTCCGTCCAGATGTCCAATCATGGCAATGATACAGGTCATAAGGGCTACCCCCACCACATTATGCCCCACTCTCTTCATCAGGGCATTGATGATGCGGTCAAACATTCCCACATCTGTCATGATTCCGAAAAACAGCACCGAGAAAATGAACAGGGCCGCGGTGGAATGCACCCCCTGTACGCCTGCCTTGATAAATCCCCCCATTTCTTTTACCGTAAATGTACCGGTCAGCACCAGAATCAGGGCTGTCACCGTGGACACGCCGATGAATGCAATGGCCGGCACCGTAACGTTTTTCAGCAACAAAACAATAATCATGATAATGGTTGCAAAGCCCAGCAATGCAAGCATAGTCTCACTCATGTCTGTTCCTCCTCTTCTCATTTATTTTATGATTCAAGTATAAACGCCCAACCTTACACCCTTATGGTCGGTCCCTTAAATCGGATTAAGAGGAATATGAATGATTGTTAAGCTTCCATTTCCCGCCCGCAGTTCCTGAGGGCTTTCAGTATCGAGGTGTCTGAGACAGGCTTATCAATGTACCCGTCTATGATTCCCCTCTGTCTGGCCTCCGCCAGCTCCTTGTCCACCTTGTCCGCCATGACAATTTTTATCAAGCCGGGATACTGCCCCTGGATGGACATATAGAAATCCACTGCGCTCCCTCCTTCCATGTACTGGTCCGCCACCACAGCATCAAAGGTACGGGGCTTCAGAAGCTTCCCGGCCTCCTCAAATCCCATGGCCGTCACCACCGGTATCTTAAGGCGGTGAAAGTTCTTTTCCAGAAGCCCCAGCACCTTGGGGTTGTCATCTGCAATGAGAAGCCGCAGCCCAGGCTCTCTGGCCTCCGTCCCCGTTTCCTCACCATCCGGTTCTGTCTGTTCATTGACAGGCAGGTAAAGATGGAATACGCTGCCGTTTCCCGGCTGGCTCTGCGCATATATGTATCCCCTGTGGGAGGTGACGATTTGTTCCACCAGGGCCAGCCCCAGTCCGGTTCCCTTTCCACCCTTTTTTGTGGTAAAAAACGGGTCAAATATCTGCTTCAGCACATCCTGGCTCATGCCGCAGCCATTGTCTTCAATGTCGATTCTCACATACTCATCCCAGGTCCCTGAAACCGGTACAGGACATCCGCACTCCAGCTCCCCTTTTTTGGCTGTCCTGCCCCTTACAAGAATCCGGCCGTCCTCACGGCCTATGGCGTGAATGGAATTGACGCATATATTCAGGATGACCTGGTTCAGCTGGGTTTCGTTTCCGAGAATGCACTTTCCCCTGAAATCCAGGTCTGTTTCCAGGTGCACATTGGACGGGCATACGGACCGGACCATTTTCAGGGCGCGCTTCATCATCCGCTCCGCCCCCATGTTCTTATAGGCTGTCTCCATGTTTTTCCTGCTGAGGGAGGATATCTGCTGTATGATTTCTTTTGCCTTTACCGAAGCTTCGTAGATTTCTGACGCACTGTCATATCCCTCGCATTCCTCATCCAGGTCCGCCATAAGCAGCTCCGCATACCCCATAATAGGCGTAAGCAGGTTGTTGAATTCATGGGCGATGCCTCCTGTCATGGTCCCCATAATCTGGAGCCTCTGCTGATGGGCAATGGCCTCCTCACTCTGGTGCATTTCCTCCAGCAGGCGGTTAAGCTCCGTCAGATAGGCAATCTGCTCCGTATCCTTTTTCCGCTGGAGCACCAGACGGAACATGTAAGCCACCATAAGAAGAACGGCCCCCATAATGCCTGAAAACACCATAACCAGCTTTAAAAATCCCTCTGCAATGGGGATATAGATATCGTCATAATCAATAACAGCGCTGACCACCAGGAAGTCCTGACCCATGGGGGCCGGGGAGTAGGCGCTTATCTTCTTTACCCTTGGCGCCCCGGGCTCGGTCCACCAGTAGGAATAATACTCCGATACACCTTCCTGTCCCTGGTTCTGCTTGTCTATCATATTCTCCAGACTGGCCAGGTCCTTATCCGGATACAGGCGCCGCCGTCCATATATGACATCAATTCCCCATTGTTCCCGGTCCGGGTGCATCAGGATGGTTCCCCTGGAATCCTTCACCACCACATAGCCGTTGGTCCCCAGGCGGATACCGGAAATCATGCTCTGGTAATAGGCCTGGCCGTCAATAACAAGAGACATTGAATTGTTGTGTCCGGTCTTTTTCTTTAATATCAGATAAATTTCCCCGTTGTCCAGACTGGCCTGATACAGTTTCATGGTGCTGTCAACCGCACTGACGGAATAGATGGTGGTAATCTTGTGCCCCTTCATGCTCCGCACCACCTCTCCGTCCCCATTTTCCAGCATGATGTCATAGACAAATGCATGATGGGCGCGGGCATACTCCTGGAACACGGTCCAGTCCGGCTCCCCATCCCCCTCAGTCCTCCTGAGAGCCATGCCGTCCAGAGCCTCCAGGTCCGCCTTATATTCCTCAATCAGCACCTGCAGATTGTCCGCCAGGCTCTGGGCGGTCAGAAGCATCTGCTGCTTCTGGTTGTCTATGATGGACTGTTTATATTCATTCCACACACTGACCCCGGCAAAGGTCAGGGCCAGCAGCACTGCGCACAGCAGACCGGCGGCGGCAGCCAGGTATCCGTTCCTCTGCCTGTCTTTTTTCTTCTCTTTCATAAACTACCCCTTATGATGTAAAATGACTCCCTTATTGACTTGTCCCCACCTTAATATTATAATAATTTTACATCAAAAAACAAACAAGGAAACAAAAGATTCTGGGGGGAACTATGGCTGACAAAGTATTGATTGTGGACGATGACCCGTCCATCTGCAAACTACTGGAAAAGGTAATGCACAGCAATGACCTGGAAACCACTGTGGCGGACAGCGGGCAGGCCGCCCTTCATCTCCTTAAAGACCATGCCTATGACATAATTCTCATGGATGTGATGCTGGGGGACATGGAAGGCTTTGAGGTCATCAGGGCCCTGCGGAGCCAGGGTATCAAGACCCCTGTAATGATTGTCAGCGGACGCAACGAAGACTACGACTCCCTCTACGGCCTTTCCATCGGAGCGGACGACTACATCACCAAACCCTTCCGCCCCCTGGTGCTGGGCGCCAAGGTCAAGGCGCTAATCCGACGCAGCAGGAACCTGTCCTCTGACAGCCCGGACCAGCTGGAGTGCGGACCCTTTTCATACAATACATCCACCATGCGTTTTTATAAGGACGGCGGGGAAATCTTCCTCTCATCCAAGGAGAGCAGCCTTATGCTTCTGTTCATGAAGCACCCGGGGCAGGTATTCACCAAAGAGATGATATATGAGCATGTGTGGGGCAATACCATTGCCGTGGACGACAACGCCATCATGGTCTATATCAACCGTCTCCGCTCAAAGATTGAGGAGGACCGCCAGAAACCGGCCCATATCATGACGGTACGGGGCCTGGGGTACCGGTTTGTTCCGTAACCTTATAAATAGACAGACAGATAAACAGACAGACGGCCTGAACCAGATTCCGCCCAGCGGTCCCCGGTTCAGGCCATTTTCATCTGCTGTTTCTGTAATTACGTTTCTGCAAACTCATTCTTCCGCAAACCCATTCTTCCGCAAACCCATTCTTCCGCAGACTCATTCTTCCGCAAATTCAAACTTCTTCACCTGCCGCACCACATCCATGATGGTTCCGTCCCGGCTTTCGATGATTCCCACCACCTTATCTGTAAACCGGACCTTTTCCGGTTCGCCCACTATGGAGTAGGCAATGTCCCTCAGCTCTCCGATGGTCTTAAAAGGCAGGTCCACATCCTTCATGCACTCAATCAAATCCTGTCTGAGGGGATTGATGGCAATGCCGTAATCCGTAATAACCACGTCAATGCTCTCTCCCGGCGTGGTGACCGTGGTCACCTGGGTGCACACTGCCGGTATCCTGCCCTGGAGCAGGGGTGTGATAACAATGGTGCACTTTGCACCGGCCGCCGTGTCAGGATGGCCGCCCTGGGCTCCTGTGATGACTCCGTCAGAGCCAACCACCACGTTGCAGTTAAAATTCACGTCCACCTCCAGGGCTGCCAGAATCACAAAATCCAGCTTATTGACCACGGCCCCTTTGTTGAAGGGGTCGGCATAGGCTCCTGCCGATATGCGGAAATGCTTTAAATCCTTTAAATTTTCCACTGCATCCAGGTCAAAGTCCTGGGTATCCAACAGACAATCCACCTGGCCGTTAATCAGCAGGTCGCACATGGGCTTTGTCAGTCCGCCCACCCCGAACCTCATTCGGATATTCCTCTCCTTCATGACCTTGGCAAGGGAGATGGTAGAGGCGATGGAGGCTCCCCCCACCCCTGTCTGGTAAGAAAACCCGTCCTTAAAATAGGGGGTATTGACCACAAACCTGGTGCAGTAATCCGCCATCATCAGCTTCCTCATGTCCGTGGTCGGCTTGGCTGCCCCGGTGGCTATCTTCTCAGGGTCGCCGATGGCATCCACCACAACCACATAATCCACCTTTGTCATGCTGATATGGGCCGGAAAATTAGGGAAGGGCACAAGGCAGTCCGTGATGGCCACCACTTTATCCGCATGGAATGCATCCACCATGGCATAGGACAGCACGCCGCAGTCGCTTTTGCCGCCAATCCCCCGGCAGTTGCCGTAATCATCACAGGTAGGCGCTCCGATAAAGGCAATATCTATGACGGTTTCCCCTGTCTCAATGGCCCTCACCCTGCCGCCGTGGGACCGCATGACGGCAAGCCCCTTAAGCTTTCCCTCCGATATGGCTTCCCCCACCTTTCCCCGGACGCCCGATGACTGGATATTGGTAATGGTGCCGTCCTCAATATAGGGCACAATGGGGTCATGGGCCTTGCCCAGGGAGCTGGCGCAGATAGTGATATCCCTGATTCCCATTTTATGGACCTCCTCCATGACCATGTTGACCACAAAGTCACCTTCCCGGAAATGGTGATGGAATCCAAGCGTCATGCCGTCCCGAATGCCGCATTTTACCAGTACCTCATGGATGCTTTCCACCAGCTTGCTGCCGCCGGAGTTAATGACGCACTGTGTCATGGGGCCGTGTTTCTTATAGGTGTACCCGTCAAAATGGTGGACTCCCTGAAACACCTCCTTGCCTGTCTGCCTTAATATTTCCTCGGGTATATCCCGTCCAACCGCATTCATCATCTTACAAATCCCCCTTATACACGCCGGATGCCTTAGCCAGTGCAATGATTCTCCTGGCGCCGTCATAAAATGCTATGTCAATCATCTTACCGTCAACCGTAAACACGCCGATTCCCCTGGCTTTCTTGTCGTCAATCTCCTTCACCACTTTTTCCGCAAAGATGATATCCTTGGGGGTGGGCGTAAAGATTTCATGGACAATGGTTATCTGCCTGGGATTAATAATGGATTTTCCGTCAAATCCCATGAGATGTATGGTCTCCACATCCCTGCGGAACCCTTCCATATCGTCCAGATTGGTGTAAACCGTGTCAAAACACTGCACCCCCGCTGCCCTGGCAGCTATAATCATGTTCTGGCGGGCGCCCATAAGCTCGATTCCCGTCCCTGTAATATGTGTCTGAAGGTCCTTTGTATAATCCCCGCCCGAAAGGGCAATACCGAAAAGCCGCTCCGATGCCTCGCATATATCGAGGGCCTTCATAACCCCCCTGGCCGACTCGATAGCCGCCATGATTAAGGTACGGCCCTCCGGAATGCCGAATTCCTTTTCCGCTGCCCCAATACGGCCTTCCACTGTCCTCACATCCTCGGGCCGTTCTGTCTTGGGAATGCGGATAGCGTCACAGCCGCCGGCCACCGCGCACCGGATATCCTCCTTCCAGTAGGGAGTGTCCAGTCCGTTTATGCGCACCACCCTCTCGCATCCCCGGTAATCAATGGTTTTAAGGGCATGGTACAGTGAAAACCTGGCCGCATCCTTCTGGTTCTCAGCCACGGCATCCTCCAAATCCAGCATGATGGAGTCCGGCCTGTAGATATACGGGTCCTTAATCAGTCCCGGCTTCTGGGCATTGAGGAACATCATGGTCCTTCTCAGCCTCTTTTTACCTGTATTTATCATCGGATGGCACCTCCCCACGGCAGATTGTCATATTGTCCGGCCGCACGGAACACCGCGCCTTCCACCCTGGCCCTGATGGTGCAGTCCAGAGCGCCCTTGTCCACAATAGCAATCCTCACATCCTTCACGCCCAGATTTTCCAGTGTCTCCATGACCACTCTCTTAATCTGGTTTCCGTACTGGTTGATGACAGCGCTCTCAAGCGCGAACTCAATATTTCCCTCTCCCGGCTCCACGGTGACCTGGCAGTCACTGGACTCCAGTGTCCCTGCCACGGCTGGTTTGCGAATCTCCATACTCCCCAAAACCTCCTTGTATATCATTGATTTATTTTTTGTTCCCGATTTCCTTGTTTCTGACTTCATCATAACCGGGGAATCTTAAATGCAGAAAGGCTTTATCTTAAAAATCATTAAGAATCCTGTTCCGGCCATAAAAATGCCCGCAGCTCTCCGTGTGAAGCGCGGGGGCATTGCCTTTATAGTCCTGTCATAATTCTTTCATACTGTCCACTAAAAACCTGGCTGCCTCCTGCAGCTGAAAATCCTTGCGGAAGGCCGCGATAAAGTCCCAGCACACCCGTTCTTTCCCAAAAGACAGTACGTGGATATGAGGATAAGCCTCATGTCCTTTGATTCTGAAACTGCTGGCAAAGCAGACCCCATATCCCTGGCCAGCCAGGGCAAGCGCAGTGTCAATGGAGCCAATCTGGCTGAACTGAGAAAGGGGGATGTCAGGAAACTGCGTATTGGCATCACACCTGGCAGGGGCAGGAACGTGCTGCCCATCCTGCTGCCGGAATTACGCAGACGGTATTATCTACTTTTTCAGTGCCCTTCCCTCATTCATGAGGGGAATTAGGACTTGTTTTTTGTGTCATTTTGTCTCATAATAATCTCATGAATGTAATACAGAAGATGCTTAAAGACTATTACGAGATTATTGAATATGATATTAAACCCAGACCTGTTGTCATGGAAAACATCGAAAAGGTCATCAACTATGGGGAGCCATCTTACGGTGGCGCCATGTATGGCTGCCCTCATTGCGGAAATCTTACGTTCGTTCCTTTCCGTTGTCACTCCAAGTTTTGTCCCACTTGCGGGGCAAAGTATTCCGACGACAGGTCTACCGCTACGTCTTTTAAATTAATCCTCTGTACCCATCGGCATCTTGTCTATACCATTGACGAATCCCTCCGCCGGTTTTTCCTCTATTGAATCATCAGGTGTGCGTGGTGCGATCGGCAAAGCTATCTCACAGGGAAAACTGAAAGGTCTTGCTATCATGCGTTCCCATGGCGGTCGTGTAAGAGCCATAATTACAGGTGAAGCGCACATTCATGCAGATAAAGTAGCTGCGATTACGGGCTGTCTTGTGCCGTTTCCGAATTATCCGGCACATATACCGATGCAGAGAGTGGATTATATATGTGTTGTTGATGAAATCGGTGATCCTGCAAAAATTGCAACAGGGGCGGCAAAACCGACAACAGATCAGAGAAAGCTTCTGATGGCGGAATACTGTACACAGGTAGTTGCCAATACTCCTTATTTTAAAGATGGTTTTTCCTATCAGACAGGTGTAGGCGGTGCTTCGATTGCTTCTACGATTTCTCTTACCAAAATAATGGAAGATCGTGGAATCAAGATGGGCTTTGGTGTAGGCGGTCTGACAAAACCTATGTGTGATCTTCTGGAACGCGGTATGGTCCGCTGTCTGCTGGATACACAGGATTTCGACCTGGATGCGATCAAAAATGTGAAGAATCCGAATCATTTCAGAATCAGTGCGGGAGCGTATGCAAATCCGTTCAACAAAGGTTCTTTTGTTAATAAACTGGATTATGTAATTCTGGCGGCACTGGAAGTGGATGTAAACTTTAACTGTAATGTAGTAGTAGGGTCTGACGGTGTGATTACAGGAGCACAGGGAGGACATCCGGATACAGCTGCCGGAGCAAAATGTACGATTGTACTTGCTCCGCTTCTGCAGGGAAGAATCCCGGCAATCTGTTCTGATGTTACCACTGTTACAACACCGGGAGAAAGCATTGATATTGTGGTTACAGATTATGGTGTGGCTGTTAATCCGCGCGGACCGGACCTGCCGGAAGCGTTGAAGGCAGCAGATTATATTCCGTTGAAGACGATCCAGGAATTGCGCGACATCGCATATTCTATTATCGGAGAACCGGAAAAGGTTCATTTCGCAGACCGTGTAGTAGGTATAATTGAAGCACGTGACGGCACAATTATGGATGTGGTTCGCCAGATCAAACCATTTGAATTTGCAGAATAATTTAAATCGTATCTGTTACAAAAAGCAGAGTGGTCCGGCCTCCTATCGGACCCTCTGCACAAATAAGAAACCGGAAACAATGTGAAAAGGGAGACGATATTTTAAGACATCAGCTTGTCAGTGCCGGAATAGAATGTCTGCATCAGGAATGTTATTGCGAAAATACGGGAAATGTATGTTATTATTGTGTAAAAGGCAATGCTGTGGAGATAAAAAAAATAACAGTGGAAATAGAAAATAATCTGTCGGTTGGGCGTCTCTTTGATATGGATGTTCTTGATGAAAATGGCAATCATATAGAGCGTATGGAAATCGGCGAAAGTCCGAGAACCTGTCTGCTCTGTGGTAACCGGGCGAAGGAATGTGCCAGAAGCAGAACCCATTCTGTTGCAGAGCTTGAGCAGACCACAAAGGAACTCCTGCTGAAGGAATTTCAGGAGCAGGATAGCCGGAGGATTGCGGAACTGGCTTGCAGAAGCCTGTTGTATGAAGTGTGCACTACTCCGAAACCGGGGCTTGTGGATCGGAGAAACAGCGGAAGTCATAAAGATATGGACTGCTTTACTTTTATGTCCAGTGCAGCTTCTTTGTGGCCCTATTTTCAGAAGTGTGCACAGATGGGAATGGAAACAGCCCAGGAACCTCCAAAAGAAACCTTTCGCAGACTGCGCTGGGCAGGAAAAATTGCCGGTTATGATATGAATCAGGCTACAAATGGTGTAAATACACATAAAGGTGCGTTGTTTTCTATTGGAATACTTTGTGGTGCTCTTGGTCGTCTTCCCCGGGAAAAATGGAAAAATGTAAAAGTTGTATTGGGAGAATGTGCGGCGATGACAAAAGGAATTGTTGAACATGATTTTCGGGAAGTGACAGAAGAGAATGCCGGAACAACAGGAGAAAAACTGTATGTAAAATATGGAATCACGGGAATCCGCGGTCAAGCGGAAAAAGGGGTTCCCGCAGTTATGGAGGCTGGATTACCGGCTCTGGAAAGAGGACTGAAAAAAGGTTTATCTCTGGAACAGGCAGGGTGCGCAGCTTTGTTGGCATTGATGGTATCTACGGTAGATACAAATCTGATTGCGCGAAGCAATCGGGAAACTCAGCTTCAGGTGACAGAAGAAATAAAAGAAATTCTGGAAAGAAATCCTTATCCGGAGGAAGATATGCTGGAGATTCTTGACAGGGCATTTATCAGTAAAAATCTTTCGCCCGGAGGAAGCGCGGACCTGTTGGCCTTTACATACTTTTTGTATTTCTTAAAGGAGCAATAGATTATGGGATTTGTGATTTCACAGATTTATCCAAATGACCATCGGGGGATAAAACAGGTAAAAGCGCTACTGGAAAAAGAAGGAATTACTTTGGATAAAAATCTGGATTATACATGCTGTTTATATGATGATGACTATAATCCTGTTGCAACAGGAAGCTGCTTTGGAAATACCTTACGTTGTTTTGCAGTCAGCAAAGATCATCAGGGAGAAGGACTGCTGAACCAGGTGGTGAGTCATTTGATTCAGATTCAGTTCGAACGGGGAAATTATCATCTGTTTCTTTATACGAAATGTGATTCAGCAAAATTTTTCAGGGATCTTGGTTTTTATGAGATTGCAAGGGCAGACAACCGTGTTGTATTTATGGAAAACCGCCGGACGGGATTTCGTGATTATTTAAAAAAGCTGGAAAAACCTGTCTTTGAGAGCAAAAAAGCAGCAGCGATTGTGATGAATGCCAATCCTTTTACGCTGGGACATCAATATCTGGTGGAAAAAGCGGCAGAAGAAAATGATATTGTGCATTTGTTTGTAGTCAGTGAAGATGCAAGTCTGGTACCGTTTGCGGTTCGGAAGAAGCTGGTGCAGGAGGGTGTGGCACATCTTCCAAATGCAGTGGTGCATGAAAGCGGTCCGTATATCATCAGCAATGCTACGTTTCCAAGTTATTTTCTAAAGGATGAGGAAACGGTTATAGAAGGTCATGCCAGACTTGATTTGGCAGTGTTTTTTCAGATAGCCCGGGAACTGCAGATCTGTCGCAGATATGTGGGTGAAGAACCTTTCAGTCAGGTGACGGGGATTTATAACCGGATTATGAAGGAAGAACTGAAGAAAAAAGATATTGACTGCATTGTGGTACCGAGAAAAGAAAAGGAAGGAACAATTATCAGTGCATCAACAGTGCGTCAGTATATAAAAAATATGCAATGGGAAGATTTAAAAAAGATAGTTCCGGATACAACCTGGAATTACTTTACTTCAGCAGAAGCACAGAAAATAATTGCGGCAATTCAGAATTCGGACAACGTTATACATTATTAAATCAGGCTGTGGGATATGTCTTCGCATAGAGCCGTTCCCACAGCCTCCCTTCATCTGTTGTATCCAGTATAGCGTTTCTTTCGTCATGCTTCAATGCACCGCCCGCACATACCGGTCCATGACCCTACAGAATATAACCGCAACCACTGTGCTGATAAAGGCAGCCGCCAGGGCCGGACCCGCAATGGCAGTAGGATTCACGCTTCCGTATGTTTATGAGCGAGGTCGTTTCACTATAATCAGCGCGATGCTTCCCTAAAATCATCATTGTCAGATAATTATAATTATTCATTCATGCCTTGATTGTTCTCATCAATACATTGCTGGAAAGTCAAGGATTTTAACCGCGATAGCGGCGCATATGCGTCCTTGAATTTTCAGCAATGTATTGATATGCTTCATTTGCGCATGAATATACAACGCTGATTATAGGGAATAGACACGCTGAAAATAGGGAAAATTGCTTGCAAGAAAACATCCGTACTGGCTCCGGTACACAATCATGTTCATGGGTATAAGCTGCAGGGAGGATATATTGATAATGAGAAATGTACACATCTCCTTGCTGGCAGTCCCCGCCTGTCTGGCCGCAGCTCTCTGCCCGGCTGTCTCTTCTTGTCCTGGCGTATCTTTCTGCCCGGCCACGCCTCCCTTTCTGCGCTCCTCCTCCACCTTTTTCAGCTCCTCCATGGCCTTCAACCCGGCCGGCGTGGCGGCCCACCCCAGTCCCAGTATATTGGCTTGTGTCAAGGTAGGACTAAAAATTTCTTCAACTTTTTTATGATTGATATAGTGCAAATCAGTATCAATCGCATACCGTTGCAATATTAATAACAGATCCAATAAAGTCTCCGAAAGGCATTTTATTATCAAGATATTCCGATGGCATTATAGCATCAACAATTTCATTAAAATATTTTTTAAAAGCGCAATGATAATCGAATAGTATATTTTCTATTTCTTCCACTGTATAACTCTTCCTACAAAGCATTGGAGGGCATTTTCCTGCAACTGCAACACCGAAAGATTCAAAATTCTCCCCTAACCCTTTAAAATGTACCGTCCCATGATGTTTTATACCATTATAAATTGCTCTCAGTTTTATTGTGTTGTTATTATTATCAAAGTCTGTCATTATATTTTTAAGGCGTTCTGCTTTGGTAAAATCTATGCTCCTTTGAGAAATGACGCAATTCAACTGTTGAAGTACATTATCTCTATTACATTCTTTTTCCATCTTCTTATACTCTTGTTTCATAAGATACTCTAATGAAGATGGTTGTATATACGCCCATATGACTTGCCAACTGATATCTAGGCATATTGCATACTCAAGAATTGCATTTGTGAGAAAATGTGTTTTGGCATAAAACATACTTTGCTCATCTTTTCCTGAAATATACAAATCTCCATTCCTGATAACAAAATAGGTGCTAAAAGCATATGGATTAGTAACCAATATTTATTCCCTTACTATTCGTATAATGAAAAATCCAAATGTATTTAGCACCTAAAAACAAAGTGCGATAATTTATTTTTAACATTTTTACATTCCTGAAAACAACTTCCAAATGGACATATACTCTTTACCACTCATATGACTTTGAGATTTTTTTAATTTTTCCCAATCCGATTCTTTCAATGAAACCAAAAACTCTTTAGCTTCTTCAGCAGTAAATTTTTTTGCACTTTTTTTATATTCTTTGCCTAAATTACCTGAAATACTTCGAGGAACATAATTCATGCGCATCAAAACAGCTTCCGGAGTATTTACCCCATGATAAATCATAGCTGGAAGCATATCAATTTCCTTTTTCTTATCCTCATCCAGCTTTCCAAAATCTATTCCTGATAATTTAGTTATTGCAGAAAGCCCCCATGTTCCACAATTAGCAATTTGCTTATTAATAGCTTTACACGCCCTCATTAAACTTTTAGTGCCATCATCTCCTGAAAAATATTCTTTTGCTATTTCAGAAATAGATTTTCCAGTAACCCAATCAGTAGTAATTTCAGCAATGTTGCGATGCTGTTCACCACTTCCTGCAATTTCCTCCAACTGCTTTAATTCAGGAATTTTTAACATCACTCCATACAATTCCGCTAACAAATTATTTCCACCAAAAATACTTTTTGTATTAAAGGACTCTGCAGACAGCTTTTTGTTTAATTGATTAATCCCTGAAAATGCTTTTTGTATTCCTTCTGGAGAAAATCCTGTTTGGTCAGATAATTTGCTTAATTGTGGATCTTTAAGTAATTTCGATGCATACCCTTTTGCAACCTCTAAAAGTTTTCTGGACTTCATGTTTCCATTTGGTGTGGACTTTATCACGTTATAACCTAATGTATTCCTCAATAACTGCTCCATATCCGCAAGGACATCATCCAACTTATCCTTTTCGTTGCACAAATGCGCAATATAGCAGCGAAAATCTGTCCATTCCCGACGATAAATCAGTTTATCTAGTTCAAACAATCTACCTTCCTTTTCTATATCATCTAGCATTGTAACTAAACGAGATATTAAATTGCCTGTTTTAGTGCTTACAAATCGTGTTATATGCTCCCTGTTATCTTTGTCACACGCAATACCTACAACTCCTAAACTATTTTGTCCAATCCTTCCTGCCCTTCCAGCCAAATTCCAAAACTCTCTGGGGTTCATATCCTTGCTAAAACCTATCCCACTTAATGAAATACTTTGAATGCAGACAGAAGATACCGGAAAATTGATTCCTTGAGCAATAGTTGTAGTGGCACATAACACTTTTAAACAATTTTCCTCGGCAAGCCACTCCATCAACTCCTTGATTTCATCCATCAAGCTGGCATTATGTACGCCAATCCCTTTATTCAGCATCTGAATAAGTTCAAACCCCTCCCCCATTTCATCCGCTAAATATTTTTGTACTAACCGTATATTCTGCAGACCTTTATAATCTTCCTCTAAATCCTCCATATCACTTGCAAGGTCTCTAGCCATATTCCACGAAAAATCTGTAGTACGTGCAATCGCCAAGCAGGTTCCCATAACAGACAGCTCTTTTGCCATTGCTGCTGTCATATCCGTTGTGCCAACTTTGGAATATGCTTTTCCAAAGTGATGTTCCCCATTTACTTGATATTTCCCTGTAAAATTTATAGATTCTGACATAGTAACTAAAGTATCAAATACCAAATACCAGTTCCCTCGACCTTGGCAAGACATCTTTTCATAAAGTCCAACTACCCTCTCACTGGGTTTCCACGGCGTACTCCCAATACTTATACTCTTACCAGACGCAAGATCGTTAGATAGCCACCGTGATAATACTTCCGCATTTTCAACATAAGGCATCAGCAACAAAAAATTTGCTTTCGGACAATCCATTTTTATTGCTGCTAATAGTAACTCTATCCTTAATCCTCTTTCCTGATCCTCAATATTGTGGGCTTCATCCATAATAACAAGTGCCAGAGGTCGTGAAACTTTATTGTTTTTAATCACTAAATTCAATTTTTCAGGTGTGGATACTATTACATCAAAACTCCTTTCACTACTTTCCAACATCTCACTTTCATAAGAATCTATTTC
>ERZ808044.960-NODE-960-length-20561-cov-3.445079_pt1 | contig 20561 bp, 17 predicted proteins | sample MGYA00380195_ERZ808044 | MGnify/ENA primary metagenome ERZ808044 (study PRJEB31490, sample SAMN06133423) | mouse gut metagenome | isolation source: Z7_2 | host: mice | place: China: Chengdu | collected 2015-05 ...
CCAATATACTCACCATATATCTCAAAATCAAAGTATGTGTGTGACAAGAATGTACAAGTTATCTTGTTATAAAACATAAACCGGTAAATGTGTCAAATGGTGTGTTGTCAATAAATATATTTGTTGAAATTGAATGTATAAAAAATAATTCGAGAAATGTGTTGCTTTCAAATTTACGAGAACATTTTATACAGAGTGGCAGGTTTTCTTGGACGTAAATCACCGGATATATGCTTTATTGAAAAAATATTTTATGGAGTAGATATATGCTTGACGTTATATTTCTGTAAATGGCAAATTAAAAAAGTAATTGCAGAATGGGATAATAGCAGTCATAATGATTTTAGTGAAAATCAATTTCGAAGGAGAAAATACAAAGACTATTATGGATGAGAGGTTGAAAAAGCAATTAGAGTTTATTTTGGAAATTGATAAGGAAAAAAATATTTTTCGTCAAACCCATTTATCAGAACATGGAAGAAATGAAAATGATGCAGAACATGCGTGGCATATTGCAATAATGGCATATCTTCTGAAAGAGTATTCAAATGAAAAAGTTGATATCGGAAGAGTGATGATCATGTGCCTGATTCATGATATTGTGGAAATTGATGCCGGTGATACCTATGCATACGATATTGAAGGCATGAAAACAAAGAAAGCACGTGAAGATGCTGCAAAAGAAAGGATATATTCTCTTTTGCCAGATGATCAGAAAGAGGAACTGCAGAGGATTTTTGATGAGTTTGAAGAGGGAAAGACACCAGAAGCAAAATTTGCCCATGCAATGGACAACTTACAGCCGCTTTTGCTTAATACCAGTAATGATGGCAGTGACTGGAAGGAGCATCATGCAGTAGCAGAGCAGGTATATGGGAGACATAGAAAAACGAAAGAAGGATCACTGCGGCTGTTTGAATTGACAGATGCGATAATTAAAGAACATATTAAGAATGGAAACATTAAAGTGGAATAAAAGTTATTCCTTTGAAAAACTTTCAAATTCTGCTTGCGTCTTCAGCACAAAGTGTTTCGGAATGGAGGAAAGGCTGAAAACAGATGCCAGCAAACCCCAAAATATAAAAGAAAACAATGTCCGCCTTATTCTTACAAGAATGTATGAGCATAAAGAAATGACTGCGCAAGGGTGATTCTACATCCGAAGGAGGGAGAAAGCCTGAGGTTTGACAGGTTTAATGAGAATTACAAATACGTTGTTTATAAAACATATTTTAAGGCTGCTTTGGAATGGTAATTCAGGGCAGCTTTTTTGTGCGGCTAAAAACCAGTGGTCAATTTTAAATACAGTAATTATGGGGCTGCTTATGTTTGTGTCAAGTGGTGCGGTCAATGATTTCATGCTGTAGCATAATTTATAGTAAACGACATAACAAATTTCTGTTTTCGGCTTTTGCAGAAGCCCTATACGAAAGCTTCTACAAAGCCGAAAGCGAAATTTTTAATGTCGTTAACTATAAAAATGAGTGGAAAAGATTGTCAGGGAACATAGAAATATTTGTTTCCTGACATTTTTTATGAACGTAAAGATGGCTGGCAGCCTGACAGACGTTTTTTAAAAAATTAGTTGACATTATACTAAGTATACCCTTTATAGTAAGAGTATAGAAAGGAGGAAACAGGATGAATATTCAGGAGTTGGAAAAAAGGTGCGGCGTTACAAAACAGAATATCCGTTTTTATGAGAGAAAGGGACTGCTTCATCCAGATAGAAATTTGGAAAATAATTATAGAGAATATAGCATGGAAGATTTAAAGAGGCTTCAGTCTATTAAGATAATGCGAAAGATTGATGTTTCGATAGAAGACATCAGGCAGGTACTGGAAGGGAGGATTCCTATGGAAGACTTAATGCAAAAGCATCTTGTGGAACTGGAAAACAGACAAAAAGAACTGGACGCCGGAATTAAAATTTGTAAAAAGCTGCTTTATACGCAATTGGAGGAGCTGGATACAGAGACTGTTCTTAAGGAAATGGATGAGATAGAAGAAAAGGGAGGCAAATTTATGAAAATAATAAATGATTATAAAGAATTTACTAAAATGGAGCATAAAAGAAAATTTAGTTTTGTACCAGATAATATGGCGCTGAAACCAGAAGAATTTACAGAGGCACTGCTTACCTATGCAAAAGAAAATGATTTAGATCTTGTAATTATAAAAGAAGGGATGTATCCTTTATTTGAGATTGATGGAATAGAATATACCGCAGAGAGGACTTTTGGACGATTTGGAGCAGTTATTCACTGCCAAATGACACATCCGGAGGAATTGGAGGAGGAGTTTAAAAGTATCTCAAATAAGCGCAGAAAATGGTTTAAGTTTTTTGGCATAGGTTTTATTCCATTCTGCCTGCTTTTATATTGGATCATTATTACAAGAAACATTGCTTTGGGGGTTTTGCTTGCAGTTACATTTAGTCCCTTTTTAATATGGGGATTTAAAAGTTATTTCAACATGGATAATTAAAAATCAAAAATTATGTGTGGACAAAATTATTTTCAAAAATCATTATCAAATTTTACCTTTGATTTTGCCAGCGGCGGAGCAATCCGCCACTTGGCAGATTTAGGTTATACAGCAAAACAAATCAGTGAAAAGCTGACCTTTCCAATGCCACTTGAGGCGGTGAAAAGGATGCTTTGGCAGCATCTGCTTGATTCAGGCGTTGTGCTTTTAGAAGAACCAGAAAGTGGGGAGCAGTACCAAAAGCCGGTTTATACGGTAGACCATGATAAGTATGGAAGAACCAGCTTTCGCATGATATCCCCGGAAAGTAAAGCTGCCGAAAAGATTATATGGAGGGAGCCGGCAGACTTTTTGGCATGGAAAAGGCATGGGGGCAGGGCGGAGGAACTTAGCCTTTTTCTTGCAGAAAAATGCAGGGCAAACGGAGAGAAGGAGGCATATGTCTCGTGCAGCTTTGGACTGCGGCGTGGAAATAACGGAGAAAATTATGGCGCAGTTCTGGAAGCATTAAATGATAGGCAGAGAGAGTATATTTCAGGTCTTTTATGGGAGTCAAAGATTTGCTATCACAGGCTTGATCTGCGTATGCGGGAAATTATAGTGAAACTATATGCGGAAGGGTTATATCATGGAAGCTGTTATTTTTTAAAATTAAAAGAAAAAATAGAAATTTAAATTGATAAAAAAGGTAATTCAGGGCATTCTATGGGATATGAAGAATGCAGAATTATCCCATAAATTTGATTATTACGTGCTGCTCTTTTTTTCCATTGCCCATTTAGGATGGCTCTGGGAGGTACTGCTGTACTTATTTACGGAGCACGCATTTATAAACAGAGGCGTATATAAAGGCCCCTATCTGCCAATTTATGGTGTGGGAGGACTTTTATTATGCCTTCTTTTTGGATCTATGAAAAAGAAGCCTGTCAGGGTATTTGCATTTTCTACAGTAATCTGCAGCATATTAGAATACCTTACAAGCTTTTTTCTGGAAAGACGTTTCGGAATTAAGTGGTGGGATTACAGCGGGCATTTTTTAAATATCAATGGGCGGATCTGTCTGCTTGGAGCAGCCGCCTTTGGTTTTGGAGGGGCAGTGCTGGTATGCCTGTATCTGCCCTTTTATGAAAAGCAGTACAATAAAATATCTGCAAGATGGCGGATTGCCATCTGCCTTTTTGCATTGGCAGTTTTCGCAGTAGATGGTGCATACTGTGCCATGAAGCCCAATATGGGGGAAGGGATCAGCTTCCGGTAGGAGGAATACATGGACAGCTATTGATTCATTTCTTCAACAAATTTGCAGCTCCTTGCAGTCATTTCCACCCAGGCAGGTTTAAAACCGCATTTAATCGCATTCCGCACTGATTTAATATTAGACCAGGCAGCGCAGTAAAAGGGAACCTTTCCCTGTTCAAGAACTAAAAGCGCCAGCCGGCTTGTGAGAGCGGCGGCAATCCCTCTTTTCCGGTAAGGAGGAAGCACGTCTATGCCAATCTGCCACATCATTTCACAATCAGCAGAACATCCTGCAAGAGCAATCAGCCGGTCATTATCATAAGCTCCTATACCAAGAATATCCCTATCCTTTCTTTTTTCACATAAGGCGTTGCTCCAGTCCTTTGTATAAAGATCTTTAAAATCATCAGCATACAATATTTTCAATTCGTATTCGCAGGGAAGTTCCTGAAGTTTAGTTACGTCAGGAAGAAAATATTCGGCCATAAAGCAGATCTTAAGTCCATGTTTTTCTAAATTTTCGTTTAATATGTGCATATTAGGAGTTTCAAAGCAATGTTCCACAGGATATTTATTAATATAGGAGGTGACTATATCAGTTAATTGACTGCTGGTCTGCGCTACAATATTGGTGCCATAGGAAACAAGATCACATTCTAAAGGAAGAGATAAATAGCATCTTGCCTTGGGATGTTTTCTGGATTGAACAACTACATTAGTTTTCCTAAAAAAATCTTCTGGTTTACAATTGCAATCGTATGCGGACTGACGTAGAGCAATGTCCCAAATTTCATAATTTTTCATAAAATTTTCTCCTTCTACTTGCTTAAATTTTACAGGACTGTTATAGTTAAGTCAAAGCATAAATTCTATCATTCATTTAAGTGATTCTAATACCTTCTTATTGATCTAAGAAATCTATGCTTTTATTCACCATTAATCTAAGCAGGGATTTCTAAGACAGGCGGAAATTTCCTGTGTATTACAAAACGGGAAAGATGCATAGGGAAGGATAACTTGTGTGCAGAATTTCCCAAAGAAGAAAGGAGATTCTGGAATGAGTCAGAAAAAATTTGAAGAATTGGAGCTTAAGGATGACTTTATATTTGGCAAAGTCATGCAGAATAAGGTGATCTGTAAAAAGACATTGGAAATTCTTTTAGGGATAGAAATTGAGGAAATTTCATATCCCGAAAAACAAAAAACGATTGAAATTACCTATCAGGGAAAGAGCGTCCGGCTGGATGTTTATGTAGAGGATGACAGGAGGATTGTTTATAATGCGGAAATGCAGCAAAAAGGCAATAGTGATACAGTGATGCAATTGCCGAAGCGCAGCCGCTACTATCAGGGGCTGATTGATTTGAACCTGATTGAAAAAGGGGTGTCATATGACAAACTAAATAAAAGTTATATCATTTTTATCTGTACCTTTGATCCCTTTGGAATGGGAAAGTACCAGTATACGTTCCAGAATTTGTGTCAGGAAAACAAAGAACTTACATTAGAAGATGAAACAGTGAAAATATTTTTTAATACAAAAGGAAATTGTGAAGATGCACCTAAGGAGCTTGGAAAGCTTTTAGCGTATATCGAAACAAATCAGCCGAAAAGTGCATTTACGAAAGAACTTGCACTTGAAGTTACGCGCGCAAAGCAGAATAAGAAATGGAGGCGTGAGTATATGAAGGAGTTACTGTATTATCATGATCTGAAAAAAGAAGCAAGGCAAGAGGGAAGAGAAGAAGGAAGACAGGAAGGAAGAAAAGAAGGAAGAAAAGAAGGAAAGCTGGAAGGAAAACAGGAAATTAATCAATTAAATCGGTATCTGGCAGAGCAGAACCGCATAGATGATATGATCAGGGCAGCCAGAGATGAAGAATATCAGAGAAAATTATTAGCAGAATTTCATATTCATGAAGCAGGAGGCGTATAACGCCGCCTGCTTAAAGTAAAAGAACAGGATATTTGGTGGAGCATTTAAGGAAGTCGATAGAGCTGTTTCGAGTATCATTAGTTTTACATATGCTTATTTGGCTTGCTGCATGTGGGAACTGATACAGCTGGAAATGTAGGATTTAATTTCTTCCTTTGATTTGCCAAGGACAATTGATAACTCTCCGTAAAGAGAGGATGCTGCAAGATCAAAGTAGCGACTGTCTAATGCGGTAACTTTATGGCCGGATGTGATTCTACTTTCCTTCCGAAGATAAATGGTTTTCATCAACTGAACCCATGCTTTGCTGTTGTTGGAGCGTATATATTTTTTATAGGTCTGCTCTAGAGTTTTTTCATCATTCAGTGGGATGGTGGGGATGTCGGGTATAGATCTTATCAGACTGTCGGCTTCCTCACGACTCATGGCGTGGCGTAGCAGAGTATCAGCGGTATCCACCGGAGTATAAATAGTGCTTTTTGATGTAGATACAGGCTTTAACAGATAATATTTCCGATTTTTGTCAATGCCGGAAATGTTCAGAGTAGTAATATCCTGTATACAACAAATTCCATTTTGACCATAAACAACAAAATCACCTTTTTGAAACATGGGAAACCTCCTTTGACAAAATATACTGTATAATTATCTTATCAATATTTTTCCCAAAATGTTAGTAAAATCTTAAGAAAAAATGTATTTTCGGCATTTTGGCATATAAAGTGATCGCGCAGATTGTACAAATTTACAAAAATATCGGACAGCTTTTCTGGACAGCAGGAAATTGAAATATTACATATATCACAGAAAGGAATTATATGAGAATTTATCTGGTTAGGCATGGGGAAACGGACTGGAATTTGGAGAACAAAATTCAGGGGCAGACAGATACGCACTTAAACGAAAACGGAAGGAAGCAGGCCCGGGAACTGGCGGAGAAAATCAGCTTAGAGCTTTGTGGAATTGGGAGTATTTATACAAGCAAAAAAGTACGGGCACTGGAGACTGCCAGAATTATCGGTGAAAAGCTCTCAATTACACCTGTTGTACAGCAGGGATTGGAAGAAATTTGTCTAGGGAAATGGGAAGGGTATACATGGAAACAGGTAAGGGAGGTATTTTCAGAAGAATACCAGAACTGGCACCAAAACCGCCGCTATCAAATCCCTCCTGAAGGAGAGTCCTATCAGCAGCTTTTAAACCGCCTTTTGCCAGCCCTTGATGATATTGTTAAAAAAGAAAAAAGAGATATTCTGGTAGTGACTCATAGCGCAGTAATCATGACATTAATGTCATATATATATGATACGCCATTTGAGGATATGGCAAAAAATTACAAGACAGGAAATGCGGTTATTGTGGAATTGTCTGCTGAATTATTTAATAGCAGGTACCTGAAAAAAACAGATAGTTTAAAATAGCATTTACTTGAAAGGAAGCAGACATGAAGCAGTTGGTGATTGGGGTTCTGGCACATGTTGATGCAGGAAAGACAACTTTATCAGAAGGAATGCTGTATTTAAGTGGAAGTATCCGCAGACTTGGCAGGGTGGACAAGAAAGATGCTTTTCTGGATACTTATGGGCAGGAGAGGGAAAGAGGAATTACGATTTTTTCCAAACAGGCCCTTTTTTGTATAAATGAAACAAAAGTTACGCTTTTAGATACTCCCGGACATGTGGATTTTTCGGCTGAAATGGAGAGAACATTGCAGGTGCTGGATTATGGAATTCTGGTTATCAATGGAAGCGATGGGATACAAGGACATACACTTACCTTATGGAGACTATTAAAGCATTATGGGATACCAGTATTTTTGTTTGTAAACAAGATGGATCGACCGGGTACTGATAAAGAAAAGATTTTAAATAATTTGAGGGCATTGCTGGATGAAAATTGTGTGGACTTTTCGGAGCAGGAATCGGAAGAGTTTTTTGAAAATCTTGCAGTCGCTGAAGAAGAAACGCTGAACGAGTTTTTAGAGACGGGGAAAGTAAGCAGGGATCCTGTCAGGATGCTGATCAGGGAAAGAAGAATTTTTCCCTGTTTTTTTGGTTCGGCATTAAAACTTACTGGTGTGAAGGAATTGCTTTCGGGACTTGATCTTTATACAGTACAGAAGGATTATCCAGATGAATTTGGAGCCAGAGTCTATAAAATAACCAGGGACAGGGAAGGCAATCGCCTGACACATATGAAAATTACTGGAGGAAGTTTAAAAGTCAGAGAAATTATACAGGGAAAGGAAGGAAGCTGGGAGGAAAAGGTATATCAGATCAGAATTTATTCGGGAGATAAATTTGAGCCGGCAGGTGAGGTAAGGGCAGGTGAAATATGTGCCGTAACAGGGCTGACAAGGACTTTTGCAGGGGAAGGACTTGGGCATGATGAAAAAATTGTTTATCCGGAGCTTTCCCCAGCTATTTGTTATGCTGTTTTACTGCCAGAGGGATGTGATGCAGCGGAAATGTACCCTAGGCTTAAGCAGCTTGAGGAGGAAGAACCTCAGCTTCATCTTGTATGGGATGAACAGAACAGGGAAATGAAAATTCAAATTATGGGGCAGGTGCAGATTGAGGTTTTCCGGCGTCTGATTCTGGAAAGGTATGGAGTTAACGTAGATTTCGGCGTAGGGAGCATTGTATATAAAGAAACAATAACAGATGTTGTGGAAGGAGTGGGACATTTTGAACCACTCCGTCATTATGCGGAAGTGCATCTGCTGCTGGAGCCAGGAGAGCGGGGAAGCGGTCTGGAGATTTCCTCAGACTGTAGTGAAGATATGTTGGCTAAGAATTGGCAGAGACTGATACTGACACATTTAGAGGAAAGAGAACATCCGGGGGTACTCATCGGTGCACCGGTCACAGACATGAAAATTACATTGAAATCAGGTCGTGCCCACCAAAAGCATACTGAGGGAGGAGATTTCAGGCAGGCAGTTTACCGGGCGCTTAGGCAGGGGCTTATGCAGGCTGAAAGTATTCTTTTAGAACCTTACTATGAATTTGTTCTGGAGCTTCCGGAGAGTGCAGTAGGACGTGCCATGACGGATCTTAATAAAATGCATGGCACTTTCACACTGAAAAACACCGGTTCAGGACAGGCGGTTTTAAATGGGATGGCGCCTATGGCGGAACTCTTGGGATATCAAAAAGAAATAACGTCTTACACAAAAGCAGCGGGGCATCTTTTTTGCAGTATGAAAGGTTATTATCCTTGTCATAATACGCAGGAGGTGCTGGAAAAAAATGCATATAATCCTGCAGAAGATGTCGAAAATCCTGCAAATTCTGTTTTTTGTGCGCATGGTGCGGGCTATATTGTGGAATGGAACAGGGTTGCAGAATTTATGCATTTGGAGAGCTGCATCAAAGAAAAAGACAGGGCTAATGCTGTTAATGAAGTAGTTTCTGAAAGAATGTCGGATGAGAAAAAGGAAGCAGCAGGAAGGGCACAGTGGATTGGGCAGGAAGAGGCAGAGGATATTATAAAGCGTGCATCTTATGCAAATGGAAAAGAAAATAAATCAGGAATTAATATTGGGTGGAAGAGAGTTTCGGGAAACAAAAAAGAAAGTGATTATGTGGAAGCACAAGTACGAAGCTATCATTCAGCAGTTAAAAAAGAGAAATATCTGCTGGTAGATGGTTATAATGTGGTATTTGCGTGGAAAGAGTTAAAGGAGCTGGCAGAACACAGCCTTGATGGGGCAAGGGGAAAGCTTATGGATATCCTTTGCAATTATCAGGCAATTAAGCAGGTGAATCTGATTGTAGTTTTTGATGCATACCGCTTGGAGGGGCATCCTACGGAAGTATCAGACTACCATAATATTCACGTAGTTTATACAAAAGAAGCAGAAACCGCAGATCAATATATAGAAAAATTTGCCCACGAAAACAGTCGTAGATATGATGTGACTGTGGCAACCTCAGACGGATTGGAGCAGATTATTATTACAGGAGAAGGTTGTCATCTGATTTCTGCAAGGGAATTTCAGGAGGAAATTCAAAGAGCGTCGGGGGAAATCATGGAAGTATTCCAAAGCACAAATCAGGAAGGGAAGAATTCTTTTTCCCACAGTCTTAGCGATAAAGCTGTGCAGGAAATACAAGAGTTTCATGAAAACTACCAACGCTCCCAGAACAAATAAATTAGCGTAATACAGGTCAACATCAGAACCATACAGGCATTGATCAAATACACGCCAACAGCTTTTATCCTGGTAAAGCGATTGGTTTCCTGAAGGGGAGAAAAGGATAAATAATATTTATTTCCAAGCCCTAATGCAATGGCAGTATAAACAAGGCAGACTGCCACATAACGGAAATCACTGCTGCAGGTATAGGGGTAAATAATGACAAAAGCAGCAAAAAAGATCAGCATAATTATATAACCCGTAAAAAGGAAAATAGTATCTTCCCGACGGGTTCTTTTATTGAACAACACGAAGATTAATAAAATAGCGGTTGTTATTCCAAGGAACACACTTAGAATGAAAGTGATCTGGCACATGGAAAGAAGAATATCAGGAAGATCGGCAGGATATTCTTCTGCAAACATGGCAGTATGAAACATAATCACCCAGGTATTACTGCAGGCAGATGCGCTGATTGGATGAAAGGGAAAATCAAAATGCCAGTCTGTAAGGGCAGGAATACCAAGTCTGTCCCAAAGGCTGTAAGCAGCGGTGTACATAGGAGAGGTTTCTCCAGGAACAGGAACTCCGGGTTTTTCTCCAAAACGGATCAGGTTTCTTGTAATCCATGACAGGCCGATGGGGATTACAATTGCGCCGAAAATACAATAATTTTTAATCCACTTTAAAAGCAGCTTTTTGTCTTTTTGCCGGATGACGGTAATAAAATGCATGAGAAAAATGATACCCAAAGGAATAGCAAGAACAGCAGAATTAAGTTTTGTGATCATTCCCAAACCAATCACCAGTGCCAATTTGACCAGCCCTTTTAAATTTTTATCACGAATCCATGTAAGCGTATACAAAATGGTAAGATTCATAAATAAAATCGTGAGCATATCATTATTCACGCTGCCGGCCATGACAATAGTGGCCGGATGAAGCACCACAAAGCCAAGCCCTATGTAAAGACCTGTTTCTCTTATTTCCAGTATCTTTAATATTTTCCATACCGCTACCATGCAAAGGCAGGAATAAAGAAGCGGTAAAATTTGCAGATTTTCAAAGGCAAGTTCCTCTGCAGCACCGAAAAAGAGATTAATCTCAAGCCAGAAGAAAGAAATAATATGATGGAGAGGCGGATGGTAGTAGGCAAACAGTTCATAGGGATTTATGTCAGGAAGCTTGTGAAATTTATAAATATATTCGATGTATCCGATATGGCCGGGATTAACAAAATCAGTTCCCATGCCTGTGTAGGCACCGGCATCATGCTGACGCTCATAAAGTCCTGATAAAAGCACATAACCGCATCTTAATAGTACTCCCAGCAGAATGAGCAAAAAAACAATCGTATGTTCATTCAGCCTGTGGGAGAGCTTTAAATAAAGGAAAACAGCAGTATAGAGCATGGCAAGAAAAACAAGGATGAAAACCTTTGTGGTGTGAGGTGTGTAAAAAAAACTGCTGCCTTGTGCAATGGCAGTGAAAAGGCACGATAAAATGATGGTGAGTATGGTGCAAAATGAAGTTTTTTTCATGGGGTTATTTGGTGCATTTGCGTCCTGAAAAAGTAACTTTGTCATAAGTTCATCCTTTCAAATCATGATTTAATAAATTGAAATAACATCAGTTATTTTATTGTTCGTTACCTGAAAACTCCAAATGGAATGACCAGGAAGACGATGCTCGGTCAGATACCAGGTATGGTCAATTTTGGTAATATAATAGGGGGTGCCGCCGCCGATAAAATTGTCATAGATGTCTTCATAGTTTCCAGAAGACAGATTATTTAAGTCCTTTGTCCGGATTATGGTGGCATAGTCCTGATTTCCGTTCACGTCAGTGGATATGGTGATGTAAAAATAATCTTCTATTTGGGTAAGCTGGATCATACCTGCCATTTGTGCTGGAACAGGATATTCCCTTTTGATTTTAAAGCTGTAAAGATCAGCTTCAATAATGCTGGAGTTTCCAGATACAAAGTAAATTCGGTCATCAATAATGGTAAAAGAGCGCACATAAACACCATTCAGGGATGGAATAGAGCGAATCTCAGTCAGGTACATCCGGGGATTATCCGGGGCATGGCGGAACAGGTACATTTCACCGCTTTGAGAGCTCCAGGCATAAAAGGTATCTGTATATTCATCAAAAATAATATAGTGTGGCCGGTTCCCGATTTCTAAAAATTCTTGAGTAGGGACAAAAATCGTCCGGTTATTTTCATTTAACTGTTTTTCCATGACTAGAATCCGATTATTTTCCGTGTCATCAATTAAGTATACCATTCCGTCACTGGCCAGCGTATGTCCCTTGGAAATATCATTTGTCATGACCTGCCATTCGTATAACGGATCGTTTAGGTTATCATGATAAATTACCTGGTCATTGTAGCAGTCTACGATAAAATAGGTATCCTCCACCTGAGTAATATAGGTAGGTACACTTAAGGCAGGATGAGGATTATTTGGAATCGTATTTAAGGAAGAGACATCAAAAGAAATCAAATCTGACTGCCTTAGATAATTTTCCGGAATATAGTCATCTGCCGGTGCCGGTCTTTTTGCACTACAGGAGCTTAAAAATAATGCAAAAAAACATGAAACCAGTAGAAAAAAAGAGTTTCTTATGAAATTAAACAGATGATTCATATTTTTATTCATATCCCTATTATAAATTTTTTATTAATTTTGTACAGTGTTTTTTTATAGTATTTGACATAGTGATATGATCGTGATATGCTTTAAGAACTTACCGCTTAGAATCCAATTAAAAAGTGAATTGTATATAGGTGACCTGTCTATGAATATTTCATGGGCAGGTTTTATTTGTTTAAATGTAAAGTTCTTTGTATGAGCTTTGCACCAGCTATTTTAAACGGAGATGATTGAAAACTATAATTTTCAATCATGGGATTTGTGTCTGTGCGCTGCCTGACATAAGTTCAAAGTCCATATATGGATTTACACAACAAAGCAGCGCAGAAATGGAGATAAAATGAGACAAATTATTATAAAGAAGAAAAAGAAGATTAAAGTACATAGGTATCGCAGGATGATGAAACGTGTGCTTGCAGCATCAGCAGCGGCAGTTTTTTTTATTTTGGCAGGAACGACTTTAACAGTATATGGAAGTGAGGAGGTTAAGCAAAGTGCGCAGGCACCCCGGGAGGTTATTACCCAGATTCTTCATAAACATGCAGGAAGCAGTATAGAGCAGGGTGGGTGTTACAGTGTGCCTGTTTTACATCAGCATGAAGGAGATGAAAAATCTGGAGGTGTCTGTTATCAGACGCCGGTTTTTCATAACCATATAGGAAATGAAAATGAAAGCGGCGTCTGTTATACAAAACCGGTGTATCATGAGCATCAGGGAGACGAACAGCAGGGTGGTGGCTGCTATGAGGAAATTACGCATATACATGAGGCAGAATGCTACCAGCAGGCCGACTGTCTGATGAATCATGCGCCGGATGGAAACATACTTGAGACATGGACAGATACCTGCTTTGGACACGGACAGACAACCTTTGGAAAATCAAAGGGCATTGCCACCCACATGGATTGTGGAAAAGGGGAGGAAGAGAGAATCTACCGGTATTGTCTCACCTGCGGATCGGTAAGTCCTTCCCTGCATTCTTACCAGAAATTAGTTTGCCAGACAGAGGAAGGAACGGTTACAGGATATGAAAGAAACTGCGGCAAGGATGAAACAACCATAGACGGCTATGAAACAAGCTGCGGTTTTGAAGAGGCGGAAATAGAAGGCTATTTAATCAGCTGCCAGAAGAAAATAGATGGCTATGCAGCAGGGTGTGGATTAAATGAAAACCAGCTTTGTGGAAGAGTGATCTTAAGAAATGAAACCGAAGGAAAAGCACAGCAGGCGGTTTTAAGCGTCTGTCTGGAAGATTTGACCGGAGGGAAATTAAAATTGTGTGTACCGGCATATGAGTGGCGGGATGAAAGTGGGAGGCTCATTGGCAGTGGAGAGAAAATAGAAGTAAATGAAAATGGAAAATACTCAATATTGGTAAAGCTGGAAAATAAGGATGTACAGGAAGCCGGACTGTGCAGCAGTATTTTAATTGATAATATTGAAAAAGAAAATGCAAGTTCATCACCGGAGGCTTCCCCTTCTTCCAAGACACCTCTGCCTACGTCGACGCCAAAAACACAGACAGAGACTGCGCCGGAAGAGCATGGGAATTCATTATCAGAGGAAAGCAGTTCAAATAATGAGGAGAGAAAAGCTTTGGTGCCGCAAGCCCGGGAAATTGCAAATACAGCGGCAAGTGAAGAAGCTCAAGAAGAATTCCGGACTGTGGGCAGAACAAAGAAAGCCTTTATACCAGAAAAAATAGAAGGTTCCCCTTTACCGGAAAAGCCGCCTGTTATTAAGGAGAGCAGGATAGTAGAAGCAGAAGAGTTTAAAGCGCCAATGGAAGAGGTCACTGTGAAGGAGAGCCGGGAAAACCCCGGAATTTTTTCTACGCGGGCAGTCAGGGTTATTGCAATATCCGGCGGCGCAGCGCTGTTTCTTTTTGCTATGGTGCTGCTTCTTATTTACCTTAGGCGGAGTGTAAGTGTGTTTAACGATAACGGAGAAGGGCGTATGCTCTTTTTAGGGCGCTGCATGGTGAAATACGAAAATTCCTGCTATGGAATCGTAATTTCGCAGGCAATGGAAGAGAAGGCATGGACCAACAGATACTGTATTAAACCGGGATTGTTCCGAATCGGAAAAAAGGAAGGAGAAGAGCTGATTATCACGAAAGGGAACAAAAGCATTACTGCCTATTTAGAAAAGGAAATGATAGTAATGCTGTAGGCATTCTTAGCCAATTCTCCTATTTACTTACGCGAAAATCAATTTTTTTTTTTGAAAAGTTTGTGCATGTTATCAGAATACGAAAAATAAAGTTCATGATTTATTATAAAATCCCCTTGATTTTGCATATTGAACGTGATAGACTCGTAGTGTTTATAGAAATAAATGCATATTTATGCATAAGGAGGAGAAAAGTATGAAAAAATTATTGGCTTTATTGCTTGCTGGTGCAATGACAATGTGTATGCTTACAGCCTGTGGAAGCAAGGGAACTGATGAAGCGGCAGAAACTTCACAGGAAACCAGCGGAGAGACACAGGAAAGCGAAAATGTGGAAGGCGATGATGTGCTGGCAGATGGCGTACTTACTGTTGGAACCAATGCTGAATTTCCACCTTTTGAGTATGTAGATGACAATGGTGAGCCGGATGGCTTTGACATTGCACTGATTAAAGCAATTGGTGAAAAGCTTGGCGTAACTGTTGAAGTGGAAAATATGGAATTTGATTCTCTGGTATCTTCCATTGGAAGCAAGATTGATGTTGCAATTGCAGGCATGACAGTAACGGACGAAAGAAAGGGCTCCGTTGATTTTTCAGATCCCTACTATGATGCAGTTCAGTATGTAATTGTACCAGTAGATTCTGAAATAAAAACAGCAGCGGATTTAGTTGGTAAGACAATCGGTGTTCAGCTTGGAACTACCGGTGATTTTATTGCAAGTGATGATATTGCGGATACAACTGTAAATCAGTATAATAAGGGAGTGGATGCAGTAAATGATCTGCTTAACGGAAGAGTTGACTGTGTAATTATTGATAAAAATCCTGCACTTGTATTTGCCAGCAAATTTGAGGGCCAGTTGGTTGCACTTGATGGCGCGCAGTTTGAATTTGGCACAGAAGAATATGCCATTGCCCTGCCTAAGGGAGACAGCGCATTAGCTGAGAAGATCAATAAGGCTCTTGAAGAAATTAAGGCGGATGGAACATTTGATAAATTAGTAGAAACATATATTTAAGGAAGAATTGATTAAATCAGTTTATTGATAAAAAACGATTGATTCAGGCTGATAGAAGAAATTATTAAGAGGATAGCATAAAAATACATGCTGTCCTCTTTTGGAGAAAGAGAAAGGAATTTATGATATGCAGGCGTGGTTAGAGGAAGTGGGCAGGCGGTTTGAGGTGGCATTTATCACCGGTGACAGGTGGAAACTCTATATTAAAGGACTGGGCGTCACATTAGAAATAGCATTTTTTGCGGCAATTTTAGGTCTTTTGATTGGGACGGTTATAGCCCTTATGAAGCTTTCCACGAAAAGAAATGGGAAAAAAACCATCTGGGCAAGGATTGCCAATGTTTACATAGATGTGATCAGGGGAACGCCTTCTGTATTACAGCTTTTAATTATGTGGTTTATTATTATGTCAAGCTGTAAGAATGGGATGCTGGTTGCAGTGCTGTCTTTTGGTATTAATAGTGGTGCTTATGTGGCGGAGATCGTACGTGCCGGAATTTTGGCAGTGGACAAAGGGCAGAGTGAAGCAGGACGCTCTCTTGGCCTTTCCAAATCCCAGACCATGATTTATATTATCATTCCCCAGGCGGTTAAGAATGTGCTGCCTCCCATTGGAAATGAGTTTATTGTTCTTTTAAAGGAAACAGCTATTGTAGGCTATGTGAGTATGACGGATTTAACCAGAACGGCCAACCAGATCTCGTCAAGAACCTTTGAAGCCTTTATGCCTTTAATCGGGGCAGCAGTAATTTACTTTGTCATTATCAAAATACTGACAATACTGTTGGATAAATTGGAAAGGAGACTGCGTAAAAGTGATAATCGTTAAAGACCTGCATAAAAAGTTTGAGGATAATAACCACGTACTGCGGGGCGTGAATTACCATGTTCATCAGGGGGAAAAGATTGTAATAGTAGGACCGTCCGGCTCAGGCAAAAGCACTTTCCTGCGCTGCCTTAACCTTTTAGAAACGCCTACAAGTGGTGAGATTTGGTTTGATGGACAGTTGATTACAGATCCCAAAATTAATATTGATAAGATTAGAGAACATATGGGAATGGTTTTCCAAAATTTTAATTTATTTAATAATCTTTCCATTATGGATAACATTACATTAGCCCCTGTAAAGCTGAAACTTATGGGGAAGGAGGAGGCAAAAGAAAACGCCCTTAAACTCCTTTCCAGAGTTGGGCTCATAGATAAGGCAGATGCATTTCCAAGCCAGCTTTCCGGCGGGCAAAAACAGAGGATTGCAATTGTAAGGTCTCTGGCAATGAACCCAAGAGTTATGCTGTTTGACGAACCCACCTCAGCCCTCGATCCTGAAATGGTTGGCGAGGTTTTAGATGTTATGAAGGAACTTGCAGATTCAGGCATGACTATGGTGGTGGTAACTCATGAAATGGGCTTTGCAAGAGAAGTTGGAACAAAAGTGTTGTTTATGGATGAGGGAATCATCATGGAAGAAAACACACCGGCAGAATTTTTTGGAAGCCCCAAGTGTGAAAGATTACAGGATTTTTTGTCGAAGGTTTTATAAAAGGATTAATTTTGCTGCCAGGATGCCTGTCCAAATTCAGGAACAGGCACCAGCGTCGTGATCAGGTAAAACGGAAGAGAAAAGACCAAAAAATATACATACCTGAATTCTGTTGCAACAGGGGTTGCAATCAATACGGTTAACAGCAGCGCTATGCTGGGAAGATATAGAATCAGCTTTGCTTTTTCTCCACGGATCAGGGCATTTCCTATACAGACAATCAGCACCCAGCAGGCAGCGCCCATACTCCAAAGGGTACCATAAAGAGGAAGCATGCCTCCCAGCTTTATAGCGATTTCTTTTCCCTTAACTACAAGGGGACCGCGGATAAGGGGTGTATGAGATACACCCAGGGAAGTCGCACTGATGCCCTCTGCATCTGCCACGGGATAAAAAGAATCAGGATACCAGTAACCATAGGTCTGGTGAATATAAGCTGTAAGGTAGTCGCCCGGATAGCGAAGACCAAGGCGCAGCCATAACTTAAAGAATTCATTTTTGTGCGTTTCTAAATAGGGCTGATTTCCAGCCCGTACCAATTCTTTCATATTATCTGCAAAATAAGGATTATATAGTTCCTTAATATAGGTTAAATCTATCACATTTTCTATCAGTTCAAGCTCTTCTGGCAAAAGCTCCCGGTCATTGCAGAGCACTGCACTGATCTGCTGGGTAGGAATAGACAGGGATTCGATGAAATCCGGCTGTGTGACGCCGAAAGCATTCATAACCGGAACTTTTATGATAAGGGCGGTGCCTACAATACCAAACAAAACAGGAAACATGATTTTTGCTTTTTTTCTGAAATAAATTAGTAAAAAAGGAAAACAAAGCAAAAAGGCGTACCATCCATTGGAACGGAACAGGCACAGCATAAGTCCGGAAAAGATATAAACACTCCAATTAATGCCCTGCTGTATGCGGCCATGCAAAGATGAGACAATAGCGCCGGCAAATGGAATGTTGAGTGTAAGTGCCAGACGGATCAAGGCGCACCCAAAACAAAGAACTGCGGCTGCAAAGGGGATATCTTTCCACAAGGTGACGGAATACACTCCGTGGTAGGGGATCAGCGCATAGAATAAAGTGCATACAATGCAGATACAAGGATTGATGCGGCAGAGCTTTAATGTGTTTATAAAGTAAGAAATGCTAAAGGCAAGGAGACACATCTGGAAAAAGGTATAAAAAGAAAGCGCAACAAGCATACTGCCTGTAAGCTGATAGCCTATGGTATAAAGCAGCTTGATCAGGAGGGTATGCATCCAGGGATGATGATTGCTATAGGGATTTATGCCAAGTACCTGTTCAAATTGAACGATACTGTCAGGCGTCATAATTCCCGGGTACTGATATAGAAAATAAGGAAGCCAGCATAAGATACATAAAAGAAAGGCACACAAACCTGGATGTAGGAGATAAAATCCTTTTATGGAATTTTTTTTAGGCAGCTCATCGTATAGGCCGGAAAAAAGCATCCTGCTTAAACGAGATTTATTTGTGGTAAACAGAAAAAGGAATGCCAGAAGGTGGTAGAACAAAAACACAAAACCCAGAAAAACTGCGGTGAGAACACCAAACCGGAATAAGGGGCTGGTCAGGGTTTCTATGTACTTGGGGGAATCTACTGCCATGTATAGGAAGGCAAAAAGAACAGCGCAAATCCCGGAAACTTTATAAAGAATTTTTTTGCGGTCAAATTTATATTCTGACAAAAGCTTTTCTTCATAACTATAAAAAAGCAGTGCAAAGAGAAAGAAAACCAGAGTCAACAGATTGCCTGGTTCCATGCGCCCTGCTTTCATAAGCGCCCATGTGGTAAAAAAGCTTTGAATGATTCTGAGAAAAGGTTTGAGCTTAATAGCTTTCATGGCATTAACTCCTGTTCCTGAAATGTGTCTTATGTTATACTTGAAATAAGGGTTTTGTTCGTTTCTACTACTCAAAATATAGTTGAATCAGGCGGTGTTGTCAACTTTGTAATTTCTTATTACTTTTAAAGATGGAGAGGAAAATATATGGTAACGATCAGTTTATGCATGATTGTAAAAAATGAAGAAAAGGTACTTGCAAGATGCCTTGACAGTATTTATGATCTGATGGATGAGATCATAATTGTTGATACTGGCTCTACGGATCAAACTAGGGAAATTGCAAAAAAATATACCGATAAGATATATGATTTTACATGGACCGGCAGCTTTGCAGATGCCAGAAATTTTTCTTTTTCCAAGGCAGAGTGCGAATATATTTATACAGCAGATGCAGACGAGGTACTGGATGAAAAAAATCATGAGAAATTTAAGGCTTTGAAAAAAATTCTTCTGCCAGAGGTGGAGATGGTGCAGATGTATTATGGCAATCAGCTTTCTTATGGCACCGTTTATAATTTTGACAGGGAACTCCGCCCCAAGCTTTTTAAAAGACTGCGTACCTTTCAGTGGATAGAACCGGTGCATGAGACGATCAGGCTCCAGCCGATGGTAATTGACAGTGAAATAGAGATTACCCATCTGCCGGAGAAAAGCCATGCGGGCCGGGACATTGAAATTTTCCAGAAAATTACAAACAGCGGACAAGAATTGTCTGACCGGCTTATGAATATGTATGCAAGGGAGCTTTTAATTTCTGGCAGCGAACAGGATTTAATGAAGGCAGAGGGATATTTTACTCAGGCGGCAGAAAATCCCCAGATGAAAGCAGAGCAGCTAAAGGAGGCGGTCTGTGTTATTGTGAGGGCGGCCAGGCTTAAGGCGGATTATTTGAAAATGTTCCGTTATGCCATGAAAGACGTTGCCAGTGATGAGGGCGGAGTAAGTGAGGTTTGCTATGAGCTTGGAGAATATTATTTTTCCAGGGGAGACTATCAGGAGGCAGCCATTTGGTATTATAATGCGGCCTATGAGACTGCGAGCATTTTAAATATTCATTGCAGCCAGGAATTGCCTCGTCTGGGGTTGTGCAGGTGCTATGAAGCTATGGGATGTTATGAGCAGGCGGAAAGCTATAGGAAAGAGGCAGAAGAAATAAAGCATCTTGCATGATTTGCAGGATAATGTTACCATAGGTAGGATTCCATATGGATAAGAAGCTATCGGAATAAAAGTCGACGGGAAGAAAATTTCAGGCTTACGGAAAGGAAGCAGAACATGAGCTGGGAAGAAAATGTAAGAAGGGTGGAGCCTTATGTTGCAGGGGAACAGCCAAGGCAGCCGGGCGTTATTAAGCTGAATACCAATGAATGTCCTTATCCGCCTTCTCCGGCGGTGATTGCGGCGATCAGGCAGTCAGCATCTGATGCCTTAAGGCTTTATCCTGACATGAATGCTCAAAAGCTGGTGGATGCGTTGGCAGACTATTACC